>JAABUO010001178.1_pt1 | contig 36317 bp, 48 predicted proteins | sample 5559291 | NCBI WGS metagenome assembly JAABUO01 (sample SAMN10711878, study PRJNA513372) | rock metagenome | isolation source: Antarctica rocks | place: Antarctica: Victoria Land, Finger Mt sud
CCCCGCCCCCCCTCATAACCTCACTAACCATCTCCCCCTTCCTAAACACCGGCTTCACTTTCTCGCCCACCGCCTCCCTAATACAAAAATGCGCCCCGACCAGCTCCACGATATCCCCGCGGCGCACGTCCGCCAGCTGCAGCAGCCCGGCGTTGTCACCAGGCGCCGTAAGCGCGAGGATGCACACGCCGTGGGTGCGCCCCTGGGAGAGCAGCGGCGGGGGCTGCCCCACGGCGCGGAAGGTGTGCGCGATGTCGCGCAGGGCGGCGTGCGTGAACGTCCAGCACTCGCCGTCGCCGACGCGCGTGTGCAGGGAGGCTTCGGCCCACATGGCGAGGGGCTCGCCGTAGGTTTTACTGGCGTGCAGGAGGTCGGCGGCGGAGGGGGAGGGGGGCGGGGGGGTGTGTTTCTGAGAGGCGGTCACGGTGGTGAGGGGGGAGGAGTGTTGCCATGTGAGGCGGATTTTGGTGGTGGACATGGTGTTTGTGAAGCGGACGGCGAGGATGAGGGTTTTGAGGATGCCGAGATAGGATTGCTCGTGTTCCCAGGCGTAGGTGTGGGTTGTGGGACCGGCGGCGCGGATGGAGGGGATGGGGAAGAGGGGGGGGTCGGTGGTGAACCAGAGGGTGGACAGGGCGAGGTCGAAGTCTTTGGGGGCCATGGTTTGGGTGGTTGCGGAGGGCTTAGGTACCTTTTGCTGCGGAGTGCTTGTTTGATGTACGATGATTTTGGAGGCTGTGAGAGGAGCAATACGAGGGGAACAACGAAAAAGGAGGGGGGGAGCTATAAAAATTGCAATGATAATGGATGTTGAATGTGTCATATCAAAGGTCTCCATATCACTAGGGAAATGATATGTCACTCAGGAGAATATGACTATTGTAAGAGCCTGGTTTCTACCTTTCATACCGAGTCATTTCCGAACGAATGCCATTGCTACTATGACCATGTCAAGGCCTGGGTTTGCTAGTTAGGGGAATTGGAGGCGGAGATGCCCCTTGAGTATTCCCAGCATTGACTCGTTTGGGTGGAGGTGGTGGAGGCTTCCTCTTCTCCTCATCAGATGGTAACGCACCTTGCTCAGGCGCAGCTGGATTGCTAGTTAAGCCCCTCGCCTTCCCGGCTACGTCGTACTTGCTGTTGAGGGCATTGGCGCTTTTCCAACCTGCTGCTACCTGGTCTCCATGGCGTGATCGGAAATTGTTTGCAGTAGCAGCCGTGGCTTTCGCATCAGAAAACGACACTGATGAAGGGTCGTTACGAAACAAACTTGCCGTCTTCAGTGCAGCTTGCTTCTGTGCAAGGGTGGTGCCTTGAGAAGGCGTTTCAGGTGTCGAAGACTTAGTCGACAGCCCAGAGAACCGCGAATGCAGCTCGTTCAAAGTCGGTTTCTGACCGCCGGCAGGGCTGGAGGCGCTATCTCTAGCAAGGGATGTTGCGTGATCTTGCGTCGTAGCTGAAACTTGTGGCTGCCCACCAATATTCAGCCCGGGCACAGACACTCCTGCAGAACCGAGTCGATTTAGAGCGCCTTCATTCAGGTATCCCACGCTTGTCGGTTGTTGCTGTGTGGCGCTTGTATACGACGGTGGTGGTGACGAAGGAGATAGCGTGGGTGTCGCTTGTCGGGCTGGAAGACGTGGAGGTAGTGATGGTTTTGGCTTTCTCGTGGGACTCGCTGACACAGGACTCGCTTGCTCTTCGTGGTCTATGCGCCGCATTGGTGGCTTTGGCAAGTTGCTGGTCGAAAGCCCACTCGTATCCACTCGATAGGGTGCAGGCGGTGGTGCAGGCTTCTGGGTCGTTCCCGCTGCAGCTCGCCTCTCGCTTTCTGCCTTCTCCTGGGTGGCACGGACTTCCTCAGTATCCAAAGGCGCGCGCAGTCCCCATCTGTCGGGTGTGATAGTGTTCGGTACGGTGGCGCCCCCATGGTAGTTGGCATTCTTGGGTGGCGGGCCAAATGCCTGTGGATCCTTCAAGGATGCGAGCGGGCGGGATTGGTGCTCTTGTGTTTGAGGATGGCTCGTATGGGGGTTCTTACTTTTCCCCACCCACCCAGCCTTGATCGGGCGTTAGGTCTATCAACATCAAGATCGATGTGGCGTTGCGCTCACGACTTGGTTGATTCCTTTGAATTCACCTCTCCAACTTTCTACTCCCTTGACTTTGTCCATTGAAGCTTCCACAGGCGACAAATAGCGCAAGCTCTGATTCAGGAGCCTCCGACTAAGCTTGATCGAGTAGATGTCGATGTGTGAAGAAAATCAGGTTTCGAAGGAGTGGTCTATTGGGGAGGATTTGTCGACCTCACTCGATTTCACCTATTAATGCAACCGCTAGTGAATTTGGCGCATAAATCTTAGGGCTGCTTCTCGGAACCCTGATCTTTGCACTGAAGTCACTAGCAGTTGCATTAATAGGTGGCTTGCATTAACAGGTGCAAACGAGTAGTGACACAACAAATGAACCAATCCGCTTCGTCAGAGAAGTCATATACCATCATAAATCATGACCGCGTTCAAGCATACAGGCAGGATTTCAGAGTGTCTGGAAGCTTTCTTGACTTGATATTTAGATTCAGTGTATATACAGAATGTAAGGTCCTAGATCGCAGAAATTTTGCGACCAGCGACAGGATCTTCCTTCATTGCGAAACGCCACGCTGATCCCACATATTGGTATATTACTGTATCTAAGCCTCAACCAAGACTCCCATGAGTGTCATCGACGATGTAAATCCATAGCTGTACCTATCAAACGAGCTGATGCGGATCCATTCTGGACGCGTTCTCAGGATCTACCAGGTTCACCACTGAATCCCTTTCGTAGGCCGCGATCCACATCGATGGATCGAACGACAGCCCGGACACATCGCTGAGGGCGGGACTAGCGCTTGGCTGGAACGGAGCTTGAAGGTTGGCACTCGTTGGGGGTGCTTCGGCACGCTCTGACAGCGGCGATGGGGTGTGTCTTTGCGGTGGAGAGCGTGCATGCGATCTCCGAGATTGTTGTGACTGGCAAAGGACCTGGGATATCGGAGCATAAGGGCCGGAAAGCCGCTGTATTTCTATGGGCGTCGCGACTTGCAGCTGAGGTGACAATGAGCGAGGTGTATCTGGGAGCTGAGGCGTTTGAAGGCGCGGTGGTATATATGGGTGAGCCAGCGTCAGTGGTCGAATAGGCGCGTAGGGAGGCGGCGCTGGTGAGCTGCAAGGTGAGTCCCAACGTCCGGTCGAGACTCGTTCATTGTGGCTTGCATGTTTCGAGAGCAACATCAGAGCGGGTCGACGCGGCATAACAGGTGGTTCTCCTCGTTCCTGCACGGACGCTAGAGTAGTAGACCTCGAAGCGTTCATGGGTGTTATGGCCATCGGGCTCCGCGCTGATATTCTAGAGAATGCTGTTCGTGGTCTCGAAAAATTGAATTCAAAGCCGCTGAATGAGTTTGGTCGTCGCATCATGATGCTCGGCCCATATTTTCCTCTCGGGCGATGGGCCAGAATGTCTTTCTGCCGCGCTGGGGATCTCATCCTGGCCTGACTTTGATGGCTGGTTCTGTTGTGCTTTCGGCGTTTTCGTCGGCACGTGAGGCAGAGGAGGACGATGAGAGGGATGAGTACAGCGATAAGGACGAGCGGGATGACTATCGAGATTATCAGGGTACTCGTAGATAACCCGTTACTGGAAGTTGCGACCGGGCTACTCGTGTATGCTGCTGCAGAGGTTGTCGATGAAATGCTAGGAGCTGTAGAGATCGACGCTTGACTTGATCCATATGACGAAGTCTGCGAGGACAGACGGCTGACTTGCTCAGTCACGGATTTTGAATCAATAAGGATTGAAGTGGGTACGGGTGTTTTCTGAGAAGTGGGCCGAGTCCTTGTGGTGGAGATTGTGAATGATGGAACCACTGCATTGATGGACTCAAATCTTCGAAGATTAGGAAAATGTATTGCTTGGTTACTGGATGCCATAGCAGTATATTTCGCTCCTTGGAAGTTGTAATTCTTGCTGGTCTGCGAAAATAGACACGGCACAATGAATGTCTGCCACCTTGATGAAACTCTTCAAGGGGCCAGGACTGGTGTATACATACTCTGTACGTCTGGTGGCACGAAATAGAATTGCCGATTTGACGACAGCAGCAGTAGCGGAGAAGCGCAGAAAAGTGGTTGAAAGGGAAATAAACTTTTCATACACGAGCCTTCACCGAAGCCATTCGGATCCGGTATGAAACGAATAGAAATAGGTGAGATATAAGTAGCCATTCGCTTGGTTGCGCAAGGCGCAGCAAGATGATATTGGTTGAATATGATTCCAAAAGACCCGTAGTCTCAATCGCGCTACCGAGATAACAGCAGCAAGATATAAAGGAAGCTAAGGGAGCTAAGAGAGCCTACCAACGAACTTGCTGATGACTTGAGTATCAAAATCGCCACAGACAGAGGGCAGCCTGCCAGGGTTGAGGGCGTAAGGGTGGGGGATCTTGCAGGTTGAGGATGGAAATCAGTAAAGGTAAAGTGAAACATGTTGCTACGCGTACGATCAGCGATGTTAAACGGTGCAATGAGGCGCATTAGTGGCTCGCTTGAATCTTAGCTCCAAACACTCCAACCACCACTCCTCAGGAGCAACATCCGCCTTTTGCTTTATTAGCCAACCCAACCACAGGTGCCAGATTGTCACGAGCGCCAATACCTCGTGACCATAGCATCCTTGTGGCTCTGTGGTCGTTCTAGGGTGAAGACGTGCTTTGCTTGCTCATGAAATATCGTCAAACTTTGCACAATCGGTATTTTGCCGTTGCCTTCGAGGCCTCGGGGTAATCAGAAAGAATTTTCCAAACCTAATCCCAACTCACTGTTGGCCTGTTCTGTTGGTGGAATTCGTTAGGTGGCCATAAGGTACCCCGTTCTCGATGTTTAAAACTTAAATTCACCGACACAGTACTCGGGCACAAGGTAAGATTGCCGACTCTCCAATGTCCTCAAAGAACTAGATCCTCTCAAACATATCAAGGCAGATTTTGTCTAGCGCTCTTGATGTCATACGAGTAGATACTCTGGTTCTGCTGGTTGACATCACATAGCTTGCTAGAGCGGAGAATGGCTACTCGACTATCAAAGCCACAACAACTCTGGCAAAATACCAAGAATGCAACGAGGCTCTAGCACTGTTACTCTTGCCTACGAGATCCGACTATCTATTCCTCTTTTGTTGGCCAGGCGTCTTCTGTACTCTGGTTCTTGGTGTTTCACCCAAGAAATCCTTCCTTAATATGTCGCATGCCTGAGCTTTCTCATGAAAGCCTTCACTATGGCATATGGTTTGGCGCCAGGTTTCGACGATTGAGAATCTTGTGCAGGAGCCTTGCACAGTCTGTCTGTTTTGTGAACTTGAAAGTGTTCTAGAAGCTTTTCCTCGGTCAGTGTAATCGCTCCACACCCTGGCACAGGGCAAGCGTATTCTGTGTACTGCTGTTCTGAGTCGCCCGGCTTCTTTATGGGCTTCTCATTCAACGTCATGGTCGTGCTCATTGTCGTACACTCGGTTGTTGGAGTTTCCTCCACCCACGTCGTCATCGATTCTTTGACCGATTTCTTCTCAGCTAGGGCGCGAGGTACGCCGACATGCCCTGCATTCTCTTCAATGAACAATCGCAGGAACGACAGCAGGTTGACAACGTCATCTGTATTGCTCATCGCTCCTAAGCTTACTCTGACGATACCCGTTGGCTTTCCGTTCAGTTCGTCGACTCCGTTGCCGCATCGGAGGCCTTCAGCATAATTTTCTCTCATCTCTTGGGCGGTTCAGTTCCAGGGCCCATGCAATACCGCCTGGATTGCAAACTCCGCCGGTGCGTAATTGAATGCCGTTTACTATCGCCAGCTGTTCAACTTACGATTTCCCTACCCACTCTTGGGTACTCGATTGGATATTGAATGCAATTGTTGGCCCTTGGCTTCTAGCATCGCCATAGTGTGATGCGGGGTCCTTGTATATTCGACACAAGGCAGTCCCATTTTCATGGGACATTCTAGACATGCTTTCGTACAGGTCTTTGGCTAATCGGCATGTGTGTCGGGATATGCTGGTCATGTCGCGATACAACTTTCGATGCACTTCGAGAGCCGGCTCCAGTGCGAGGATACTATGAAACGATGGAGTTCCATCCTCCAGTGCCTCGTGCAGGGAACTGAGCTTTAGTGCATGCCATGACTCTTCTTTAGCTCCGTTGATGACCATGTCAATGGTGCCTCCGCCGAAGTAGCCCCTTTGACGAAGAACATGCCCCGCGTCTTTCCTCACTATCAAAGCTCCCAGATCAGGGAAGCCAAAAATCTTATGGAAGCTCAGAGCAACAAAGTCCGGCGCCGCCAAATGGTCGCTCAGATCCAGCTGGGCCGTTGTGACATAGGCCGCAGCATCAAGCAAAGTGTACACATCCTGGTGTTCCGTTCGTGGAGACGCCCGCAGTCTTCCTGGCCAGTCTAGTGGCAGACGTCGACCATTCATGTTGGACTGAGCGGGGAAAGCGAACAAGTGAAGCTTGGGCTTGCTCAGAGAAGAGGCATCGGGTGTCGATTGTTTGTGCTCGCCCAAGAGCCACTTCTCGACCTCTTCGTCAGAGTTAAAGCATCTTGACCCTGCGGTCGCGATTTCTCTCACGCCGACCAACGAGGAGTGAGCAGCGGCATGATAACCGTACCAAAAACCCACGTCCTTATCATGGGGATTGCCTCTCATGCCATCTGCGACCAACTTGATGGCTGCAGTAGCGTTTGCAACAAATATCAGATCAAAGTGCTGTGGATCCGCTTTGAAAAACTCCAGCATGCGTATTCTAGCCGTCTCAATGCGCTGAGTGGAAAGGATCGATGATGGAGACTGTGAGTGAGGATTGCCATACAGGTGTGACTCCAATTCGCCGCTCGAAACCTTCGCGACGAGCGACCTCGCATAGGGTGTGATTCCGGCATGATCAAGGTACGTAGTGCCTGTTGCCAGTGTCAGTCATGGATGGTGCAAGGCTGGGGTCATGTAAGTACTTCGTAGAAGCGGGTACTCGGCTTTCCTGATTTCATCTATTCTTTTTGGGTACAGACCATCATCAGCTTGCTTTACTCCCATATCTACCGGGTGTAGCATTTTGCCCGACGAAGTCTAATATAAGCAGCGTGGAATATGGTACTCCCAGCGGACCTTATAAGTCTTCGCACCTGTCACCCAGCCGCAAATGTTATCAGCCTCGGGGCTCCTGAGACATCCAGTCCCCATTTTTAGCCGCCCTGTCGTACACGGATACGGATGCATGGTACACCACGGACACGGATGCATGGTACACCGCCCCGATGAACGGCTTTACATCCTTGAACAATGTCCATCTCGCCACGTTTCAAGCAGAGAAAGATAAGAAGGATATGTTTATGATGTATCACTTATGATACACGCTTGTTTCAACTGCACCACCCCAGTTGACTAACGGGAAGCCCTGGTCTTCGCACATCGCGCTCTTTCAGTTTATTGAGCTCCTCAATAATGTCGTTGATCTACCACCTTTCCCCGAAACGAGTTCGACTTGTGCGATTGCGATCAACATCTCCGCGCATGTACTCTTATCATTACTCTTTTTCCTTCAAAATATAGGACAAGCAAGGCTCGATATAACTGTTCGATAGCATCGTCCAAGACCAGACTTTACAAGTTAACAATAGAGGCGATGTCGACAACATGCGATTATCATCAATATTGGAGAGATGAATAAAACGAAGAGAAGCCATAAGTAGGGATTATGGCTTCTCGTCGATAAATTGGGGTGGTGCATTATAAGCATGCATGTACTATAATTGATGCATCGCAAAAATATACTCAAAAGGGATAAGGCGATTGAAGGCGATTGGATGTAAATCTTTTGAAATCCGCTGACAGCATAAGCGCAGGAAGAGGTGCAGGCCACGACTTCTTTTGAGTGGATACGCGGTAAGTGAGCAAGCAAAGCAGCCTATTGCGAGCGAGCAAGACAATCACTCCGCCATCCTGGGCGATCTCCGAGTCCCCGGCGGCGCCCAATACTGCTTTGCCGCCGGAAGGTTTCAGCCACCAAAGATAAGGGTAAACGCCCGCATGGCTAAAGTAAATACAACCCTTGCATCGCAGGAGTAGACACCACCCACCAGTAGAACACGGAGTTACATTGACCCCTATACTTGCATGCGTTGTTAGGCGACCACTTTCTGTCCAGCTTACTGTACTCCTTTAAACTCTAAGCAATTGACTTCCTAGACCAAAATATTTCCTCGGAGTATGAGTTGCTGGATCACACTTTCCACGTAGTATTCCAAGCCTCAGCTTCATGAATAGACTTGCAGCGTTGTGTTCGTGATACAGGACGTTGCCAAATCTCTTCAAAATTCGATTTCTCATATCGTTCCTTGCGGCTGACTGCCCTACCCTTTTCTCTCCTTGAACAAACGATCTTGACGGTGTTGCAGCGCCCCACACAATCAGACCTTTACCGGCAATGAAGACGATCTCGGACACTGTTACTGATGTGGAGCGAGGTAATCATGCGAATGACGACCTCACCAACAACGAAGTGAACACTGTGACATGGCACAAACTCAGCGTGACAGTCTCCAAGCGGGGCGGCCGCACCCACGATATCCTCTGCGATGTTGACGGACTAGCAGCAGCAGGTGCGCTAGACTTCTGAGTGCGGAATGAATCATACTGATGCCCTGCAGGTGAGCTTATGGCGATAATGGGGCCAAGTGGAAGTGGAAAGACGACTCTGCTCAATGCGCTCGCCCACCGCCAAGCACAAGGAATGCACCAGAGCGGAACAATCATGATCAATGGAACCAAGGCATCGAAAACCATACTCCAACCGATCAGCTCCTACGTCGAGCAGGAAGATGCATTGATCGGGTCGTTGACGGTCCGAGAAACTATGAGTTTTGCAGCACGACTGTCTCTTCCAAAGTCAGCCGCCTGACTGAGGAAATGATATTGACTGACACTGACTAATTCATATATATATACGACTGGAAAGTTTCCGCCGAGGCATTATCGCTTGCCGAAGGCTTGACATCGAGCGCGAATAGCGGCGAGGAGAAGGTCGCATTGTCCGAGCGAAAAGCGCATGGTACGCCAGACAGAATCGCGCTAGCTCTGCTCCACAGATCTTTCATCAAGAGCTATCGCGATGTTGTGGCGTATGGTATTCGGTTCGCCATGTATATCGGACTTGCGATCATGATGGGAACGGTCTGGCTGCGACTCTCGCCTACTCAGTCCCACATCCAGCCCTTCGTCAACGCCATTGTAAGTGTAGTATCGTAATTGAAGACCAGCACGCTGACGAGAGACCAAGTTCTTTGGCTCCGCATTCATGTCATTCATGGCAGTCGCTTATGTGCCATCGTTCTTGGAAGACCGCGCCACGTTTATCAAGGAACGTGCTAACGGTCCATATGGGGCCACAGCTTTTATGATTGCCAACTTCCTGATAGGCATTCCTTATTTATGTGCGTCATCTCTAAGTGACCACACCCATGAAGACTCGTCCTATGCTAATACGCGGTAGTCCTCATTTCCCTGCTTTTCTCCATCATCACATATTTCTTGATCAATCTTCGACCGGGCGGCTCTGCGTTCTTCACCTGGGTCATGTGGCTTTTCCTGGATCTCCTAGCTGGTGAATCTCTGTTCGTACTGATGTCTTCTCTTTTCCCCAACTTCGTCATCTCGCTTGCCCTTACAGCGTTCGCAAACGGTCTTTGGATGAGCGTTGGGGGTTTCTTGGTTTCTCCTACCATTTTGAATCCGTTCTGGAAGTATGTGTTCCACTACATTGACTATGTGAGTCGCAAGCAGTCTCTCCTTTTCGTCCAAGATCGACTTGAATTTGCTAATTGTACCCTAGCAATCATATGTCTTCCAAGGCATGATGGTCAATGAGTTCGCACATCGGACGTACGACTGCGGGCCAGGGTGCAACTGCATGTATCACACTCCATTGGCGTCACAGTGTAAGATCGATGGCCAAGGTGTCCTCGCGGTGTATGGGTACAAAAGCGGGGAGACTGGGAAATGGGTGGGCATCATGCTAGGCATCATCGTGGTGTATCGGCTGCTAGGCTGGGCAGTAACAGCGATAAGATCATCTTAACACGCCTATCGTCCACCGCAGGACAACTCGATACCGAACCATTTTCAACTAATTCCCGCGAAGTAGGCAAAAGTTTTCCATAGCCCTGGTCGAATGGGAATCCGATAGCCTCCAACACACGTATGTGTAAGTGGTATCATATTGAGCATCAGGATAAGCAAGCGTTGGACCACTGAAAACGCCCACAATTAGAGAAGGAAAGTTTTTGGATGGCTTAAGTGATTAGGCCTGAATTGGATGAGACCGCTTTAGTCATGAATGCCAATGTACACGATTGTCAACATGTATCCAAGGAAACCTCTTCCGCAATAGCTGAAATGAAAAGGCAGAACAGAGTTCTCAGTCTCATACAAGCACACCAGGGGACGCCGTTCGAACCTGAAACCTGGACTTTTGCGAGTGGCTGACGGATGTGGCTTAGCTTAAATGACGTATCAACAAACTGCGAGCGGCCCTACAACAAGATTACTTCTGCGACCACGACGTGATCCTTAACGCCCTTTGTTGTCTCGACTGTTCCAAGTCCATGCATTCGACGCGATTAAAGCTGAAGTGAGGTTTGCGGTAAGTCTACATCGCGAAAACACTCTCTTTCTGCACTATTCCAGTCTGCTCTTGATCTACTTCGTAGTACGCGTTGCCGCCGCGATAGCGAAAACCGAGCTACACTCATGCGCTTGCTACTGGAATCGCTATCGGGCTTGCTGACAGCGTGAAAGCAGCAGTCAACATGCTTCCCTCACATACGCCCACAGCTGGCAGCGTCCATCTCACCACACCACCCCTCTCATGGATCACCAGCTTCCCTCCACCTGGTGAGCCCGCGGCACTCGCTCCTCCTCACTCAGATCGCTCTTTTGCGCGACCATTCAACATCGATTCTACCCTCTACAACGACCTTCTCCATGTCTCATGGCCCACTACAATCGCCATCGTCTACGCGTGTACGGTAGCGGCCTTAAACAGGCTGAATCGCCAGCGCGATCACAAGCCTTGGGCTATCAGCAGATCTAGCATCTTCTATGTCTTCGTACTGCTGCACAACATCGCGTTGGCGGTGTTCTCATTTTGGACTTGCGCTGGTATGATCAATGCTGTTCGACAAAGCTGGCCCAGGTTTTCAGGCGAAGGAAAATGGGCTCAAGCCGCGGACGCGTTGTGCAAGATAAACGGGCCAAGAGGGCTGGGGAGTGCAGCGACATTCAACGGTAGTACGGGCAGCTGGGGCTTCGCCGACCACACCATGAAGCTCTTGGATGGATCGCCGGATTCTACTGATGTCGGGAGGCTGTGGAATGAAGGACTGGCCTTCTATGGCTGGCTCTTCTATGTCTCAAAATTCTATGAGGTGGTGGATACACTGATCATACTGGCTAAAGGCAAGACGAGCTCAGTCCTACAAACATTTCATCACGCGGGGGCTATGATGTGCATGTGGGCGGGCATTAGATACATGTCGCCGCCCATCTGGATGTTCGTGCTTGTCAATTCTGGGCTGCATGGGCTGATGGTATGCTTTCCCCATTTTCTTGATCAATCAGACTTGCTGACCCTCCCACAGTACACCTACTACGCCCTTTCTACCTTGGAAATCCAAGTCCCGCAATCCCTCAAGCGTTTCCTGACCGCTTTGCAAATCTCCCAGTTCATCATCGGCGCTAGCTACGCCGTCGGGCACCTTTTCGTCGCCTACAGCCGCCCGGTCTCAACCCCCTACCTCTTTATCCACAATTTATCCACGCTATTACCGACAGCTGCCTCATCGCTTTCCTCTGCCGTCGCCTCCGCAACCGCCAGCGCCGGTCTTGGAAGCTGGCTAAAAAAAGCCGCACTACGCGCCGCCGGTGAAGAAGGCCTAGCCGAGAACGTTCGAAATGCGCAAGGAGAGCACTTCGGCATTGACGCCGTACACTCCTCGGAACTCGAGAAGGCGCAAGAGGAGATGCGATGGAGGAGTGAATACCAGATGACACACTGCCTCGACACCCCGGGTCAAGCTTTCGCCATCTTGTTGAACGCGTTGTACCTCGCACCCTTGACAATCCTTTTCGCCCAGTTCTTCATCCAGAGATACATCACCGGCACGAAGCAGAATGTCCCTCCGGAGACGAAGACGCAGGTCGCGAAAGAGAGTGCTCGAGACGCCATCCGTGATTTGGAGGCCGAAATTAAGGAGGCCATGAACGAGGAACAGCATGCCGATGAAGGAACCTCGATCCCACCGGAAGTGAAAGCCAAGGTCGACGCAGCCAAAAAGCAGCTCCACGACGCCAAAGCCAAGCTTGAATCCGGCTCTCACCAGCCACGTGAGAAAGCAGGCGAGGTCGCCAAGGAAGCGCAGGCAAAGGCCAAGGACGCAGCAGAGAAAGCGCAGAAGAAAGCTACCGACATCGCAACGAAAGCCAAGGACGAGCTTCAAAAGGACCTCGAAACCGTGCGCAACAAGGCGAAGAGCGCGAAAGATAAGGTGGTCAAGAAAGGTGAGGAGCTCAAGCAGTATACCAACGACAAGGCCCCAGAAGCAAAGAGGAAGGCCGAGGAGACGAAGGACCAGGCTAAGGAAAAGGCCGGCGACGTGAAAGATAAAGCTGCCGAGGCGAAAGACCAGGCAACAGACAAAGGCGGCGACATGAAAGATCAGGCCAAGGCAAAAGCTGGCGACGCCAAAGACAAAGCCGCCGAGACGAAAGATCACGCAGCCGATAAAGCAGCCGAGGCCAAAGACCAAACCAAGAGCAAAGCCACCGAAGCCAAAGATTCCGCCGACAAGAAGAAAAACGAAACCCAGGATGGCGTAAAGCGTTCCTCCTCCAAGTCCAAGATCCCAAAACGCGACCCAAGTCCCGTCAAGCGAGAAAGCAGCCCACAGAAGAAAGACTCGCGGCCTGGTACTGCGAACGGGGAGGGGAAGAAGGATAAGCCTGCGGGCAAGGAGAACCAGAAGGCGGATGGGGCGGACCAGAAGGACGCGGAGGCGAAAAAGGAAGATGACGAGAAAGACGAGGGCACGAATGGTCTAGATGAGAGCGCCTATGAAGTCAACCCTGATGAGGTCAAGAGTGAGGAGGAAGAGAGGGCGGAGAGGGCGATGCAGCCGAAATCTTCATAACTGCACCCCTTTTCCATCACGATTCAGCCTATCCCAACACTCTCCGCAGAGCTTCTCAGGGAATAGGCAATTTCCGGACTACATTTCCTTTCATTTCAGAAGGGTTTGCAACTATGTTTCGAATCTGGATTTGAAGATCAGAAGATACCTCCTGAAGCGAGCTTTTCCTTTTTGATGGGCAATAGGTAGCTTAGTAATGAAACCTTCCCAATTTTCCTTAAAGAGTGCCCTCTGTTGGTCTTCTATATCCATCGAAAATCCTCCGTGACTATACTGCCCACACGCCAACAATCACATCGGTTTCTATGAAACAGTTCTTCGACGCGGACAATCATCCCCTTCGCCCGCTCACTAACCTCTCCCTCCAAAACCCAAGCCACACTAGTCGGACACCCTCGATGCTCCGCTCCAAAACACTGACGAAACAACATAACTTCCAAAAAGACAGATATACCGAATGCCACCCCACCCTAGGATCTGCTGTTGAATGCAGCATCACGTCAAAGCGTCTTTTCATCTCCTGCATTCCACTTTCCAACACAACAAATCATCACCAATCAACATATCTCTCTGCATTACTATACATATCAACCCACGCTACACCAGCTCTCATCCAGCAATCAACCCACACCCCTCCTTCCAAATCCTACAAACAAACCTCCCTCATCGCGCCCCTCCCAACATCGATACACATCCCCTCCACCCCACTCCAGGCTCACCCCTCTCCCGCCCCTTTTCGTGTCCTCTCATTCCCTTTCCCACAGACAGCCGCCACCGGATTTTTGGCCGTATCTTCCGAGGCGGGGGCCGAGATGGGTGGTGAGATGGGTGTGGGCTTGGGGGTTGGTGCTTGGACCCGGGTTTAGTTTGAAGTTTGAGGGGGTGGAGGGATGGGGGTTTTGTTGGGGACGAGGGGGGGGGGGGCTGTTGTGGCTGGTTCTTCTCGTCTCAGGAGGATGAGGGAGGGGGGAGGATGGGGAAAGGTGTGTCTGCTGGGTTTTTGGAATGGGGAGCTAAGAGGGGAGGGAGGGGGGGAGGGAGATGTCTGTGAGGTGGCGCTTATAGGGCTGTTGGGGCGTTGGGTTGAGGTGTTTGGTAGAGGAGGAGACATGGTTGGGGAAAAATCCGCAAGAGTGTGATGGCAGTGAATGCGTTGCGAAGTCGGGCGAAGAGAGATGAGTGGGGGAGAGAACAGACGGAAAGAGCTAAGTTGGACCGGAGGAGATGGGCTTAGGGATGGAAGTAGATGGATATTTGAATAGCCTACCGCATTCTGTAGTCCGGCATTTCAGTATGGGTAGCTGATGGGGCGTAGGTTTGCTGAGTTCCTGGGCTTTTGTTGGGCTTGGAAAATGGGCCAACTCGTTCTTATATTGAGATGAGTGTTCCTCTCTAAATTGCCGCATCATCCATATATCGTGCCGTCCATACACGTCTACCAAATTGGAACCCATTACGACTCCGATGCAGGCCGCGCCTTGCAAAGGCCGAAGCCGTCGCTGTATTTCCAGAAGCAGGTAGGGCCGGCGGGACCGTGCTCGTCGAAGTCCCTGCAGATGCAGAGGTCAGTAAAGGTTATCATATTCCTGACAGATGGGAAAGGAGGAACATACTTATCAAACCAGGTTCCCATCACGCCTCGAGCTGACTGCACGCCGCCGATCTGGATACCTTCACTGCGCCAGCGCTCCTCGCTTTAGACTTGGTCAGCGTATCTGATACAAAACGCAAGGAGTAGAGTTTCGCGCTCATTGAGGAAAATGACAAGAGACCTTACCCGTGAAAGATGGACCATGTTGTCCACCGAACTTCTCCCTGAGGCGTGAGCCTTACAACGCCTATTGAGTATATCAGTACCCTTAGGTCTTCTTGCTGGTATCTCCCAAATCTACAAACCTCGGATCTTCGAATTGGCATTGGGATCCCAATCGGGTCTCAAGCTACCGCTCTTCCCTTCGAACCACACCACTGGCAAATCCTTGCCGTCTTCCTCCCCAGGCTCTTCTATCTTCGTGACTTTAAGTTCACATACAATGAGTCGGAACGCTTCCTCCGCATCAAGCGGTGGGCGCGGTTGTTGGTCATCCTGCTGCGAGCTGAAATTAAAGCTGAATAGCTCGGTATAGTCCAAGAAGCAAACGATACGCATCCATGTTCCACTGATGTTGTACGGGTCTCGATCCCTTAGAGGGATCCTGGGTTCTTCGGGAATGGTATAAGGCCGTGAGACAAAGCTGTAAGGCGTGGCTCCGTGGAAGGGGATGCCCCAAGCAGGTAAGAATTCCTCATGCATCTCGTGTTCGAAATCGAAGCGTTGAACATTATAGCCAAGAACAACCATGATAGCTTCCAGCTTCTCCCAGTCTACATCCTGGGAGCCGTCATCCATGAACGGTCCCCAGAAGTTTTCCTCTGTTCGCTTCCGAAGGTCGTACACAAGCGAGCGAGCGAAGGGATGTACGTCGGTGATGTCACTCCTCAAGGAATATCTTGAGCTCTTACCCTTGTCATTGCGGGCGTAATTTACGGGGACACCGTACAAACAATGAAGCTTGGCGCTTGTCTGCCGGATACGAGCTTCCTCGGGCCCCGGCTGTGTATCGGGAACGACGGGACGCACGATATTGGCGAAGCGAGCCTGCATACCTGACAAGACAAGCTGACGCAGGTTGAAAGTCTCCTCTGACTCACCACCGCGCGCTGGAGGTGGTTCGGGAAGCCTGTCGTTCGGGAAAGCGCGTCCGCCATCTTGTGGCGGAGGTAATGTGAGGCTTTTCTTGGCCCAGGTCTCAAATTTGGTCCATTCAAAGAGAAATGAGCGGCAGAGGATCGCCTCAGTGTTGGCCTGCCTCTCCAGTAGATATGTGAGATAGGGGATGTTAGAGGAAAGTGTGGAGCCCACGGCCGCGGTTTCAAGGAGATGGAGTACTGCTTGGGAGATAAGATCGAGATGTTGATGCTTGAAAGGAATTTAGAGGAGAGCCTGCTTTCTAGCATTGAGTTTGATTACCTTTAGGCTTACATGTACTGATTCAAGGATCTTCTGGGCCTTGATCAATCTAGGGAGCTCAGACTCCCAGACGAAGTCATCTGGATTGCATTTATCCTACTATAATTGTCAGCGAAACCTCCTCGATCGGTCAGGATTGACTTTGAAGCCACTGACAAAATGCGCAAGATACAGCTCCTTGAATAGCAAGCGGTTATTCTTGATGTAGTTGTTCAGCACTCGGCAGGAAGAGCACAGGCTTGCTACGTCCAGGGGATTCACGCGGATGATGATACAATGTAAGACCTCATGTGGCAGACTCAGAATTTTATGAACCATCTTCAATCTCCTCCTCTCCATTCATGAACGACTGTACGGTATTCAGGATTCCAGTACTCTTGAGATCAGATGAACGGATGACTTCGGCACAAAGTAATCGGAGATAAGACAGGCTAAAAGCCGTGAAATTCATGCACCCCGGATGCCAATGGCGCTTTTTTGTAAAAACGATCTGGTATAACCTGGTGGCCCTCATCAGGTCAAATGACGATTCTTGAGGCTTTGATGTGTGGCTAGAATTATTTCCTTGTCCAAAGGCAGCATCTTAGATGAAAGCGAGACACTCCTTGCCACATTTAGGATCTGGGGATTGGGTCTTATTTATAATCAACAGAATGGGTTCTGAGAATGGCACCATACCTCCGTATTAGATACGCTTGCAAAGCAATCACATTAGAAATCTAATCAGTGTATCCTTAATCAAGCTTGCTCTATCTGGAGGAAAAGAAACCATCAGGCCACCGCAACCCCATCCCTCTTCTGGATCAAATGCCCATACCCCACGAACACATCCCCCGGCCCATCCAGCACCGTGAAAAACGCCTCCCGATCCCTCATCTGGTCATACAGATACACGCTCAAGCCCTCAATGATCGTCAACAGCAGCTTCCACGTCATTCTCCTTGTGTGCCCTCGCTCCAGAGGGCTATAGGCACTGAACTCCAGTTCCTCGTAGTCGCAGTCATAGCCATCTTTTGCTAGGGGTGCGTCGCCGCCGTAATGTACGATCATGTCTTCAACTTCTTCTTGGATGAGGGTGAGGAGGTAGAGGAGGGCGTCGTGGTGGAGACGGCGGCCGAGACGGAGCTGTAGGCTGGTTGAGGAGTTGGGGATGCGCCAGGGGAGGGGGAGGGAGAGGGTGGTGTTTGAAGGGCTGTGAAGGGGAAGATAGGAATTAGGACATAGTAAGGACTAGTATATGGGGGAAGGGATCTTGACGTACACGGCAGGGTGCTGGATGAAGGTCTCATGAGGTGAGCTCATGGTGACGCTGGGGAAAGGAACATGTAGGGCGCTCGTCGAGAAGAGGCGAAACGAGAGCACGAGAGATACGAGTAGAGTGGCAGCAGGCATAGGGAAGAGTTTAGCAAGACTGCATGCGGTATGAGGAACGATGAATCGAGTATATAACAGTAGAAAAAGCTCACGAGATCAAGAGGAGAGGTAGTAGATCTGCGGGTATAGTTCAGTCATATAACGGCCTTAACAATCGTACCTCGTTGCCCTGCGCACATAGCGCATTGAAGATCCACACACCCTCTTCATCTATTCCACATCGGAGATCCTCGGCGGTTTCATGACGAGGCCTAATCACGGTTTCCCCCTCCACCTTGTATAGAACGCTTGCCGATGTCTAGTGGAGGACCGACAATCTAAAATCGCATAGGAAGAAGCATGCGCAGTGCTTGGCTAAAGGCCCGTTGGTCGCGGCCTCGCATATCGCGTAGCGGCTGCGATGGAGTTGATTCGTTGAGATGATAAGAATCCAGTATGCAGGGCTGGTCGGTACGCGCTGTTGCGGAAATTATTAACATGCGCAAAGACAGGACAATCGAGGGCTATCTGGATAGGCTATTGGTTTTGTAAGCCGCCGAGAACGGCACTGACCTGAACTAGATTAGTTAAGAACGCGAACGTAGAAAATCGACTGGGCCTTAGGCTATGATATACATCAGTGTATTTGTGATAGATGATGACAGAATTCAATACAAAGGACGGTTATATCCTGGCTGCTGATCTTAGCTAATCGCTCAATGAGAAAGGAATGGGACAATTGTTGAAGACGGTCAGTCGTAAAAGTCATATTGGTAAATCTATTAAAATAAGTTGACAGAAGCAAGTTCGAAATACAACCAACTTGGACCAGCCTTTAAATATATGCGCTTTTTGATCTACCATCTCAATTTGACCCAATCTCTGGCCAGCCCTTCGGCGATAATGAAGTCCAACGATGACGTACGAAAACAGTATCAAACGCCGTCAAGATGCAATGACCGGCTCAAATATACAATATCGTGACCCGGAAAGCGTGACCGTTCAAGGTCGCAGATCTAAAAGTGAACTTCGAGGAATGTGGGACCCTTCCAAGAAGAAAGTAGAATAGGGACCAGGCCGGCCTTCAAGTACCCTCTGCTTTCAGAAATCATTGGTCCTTGTCTTCCTCTTCTGACTGGTGTGACTGATCCTGGCCAGGGTTTGCACCTTCATATTCGTTATACTTCGCGAACTTGTAGTAACCGCCGGCAACGGCAGCTCCCAACATGGGACCAAGCCAGTATATCCAATGATAGCCTTTGAAAGAGGCATTTGCGACAGCCGGTCCAAAGGAGCGCGCGGGATTGAGAGAGCCTCCAGTAAAGAATACGCCTGTTGATGTGAGTGAGCATGGAGTTATGGGTGCACCGACAACTCTGAACAATAGCGTACCTGCAAGTTCGGCAACGAAAAGTGCCAAGCCAACTGCAACCGGCGCCATGAAGGTAGCCTTGTGCTTCTCCGCAGCCATGAACAGGACCGTAATGACCAATTCAATGGTAAGGAACATTTCAATGAAGAGTCCTTGTGCGATCGAGGTGCCGTTCTGCAACGTTGTCTGAACAAGGAGGGGCCCTGGAAACATGCATCGAACAAGGGCAGCAGCGACCATGCCTCCGAGCATCTGGGGCAAGAAGAGCAAAGCACCACGAACAGCCGGGAGCGTGCCAGTGATTACCATCCCGAAGGTCACCTGCAGAAGTGTCAGCGTACTGCTGACGGTCTCGATACGTGGTAGTAGCTGACGGCGGGATTGAACAAGCCACCGGACACCCGGAAGAACACCCATGCTGTAACAGCCAAAGACAATCCGAACGCAACGCTGATAAACATCAGCTGGTTGACATTCGGCGCGTCTGATGGTGTCAACATGTTGGCGATCTGTGTGGCCGCGAATGCGAAGTAGAGGAAGAGGGTGGTTCCGACAAATTCGCCAGACATGGCGATGAAATGAGCTCGGACATCGTTATTGAGATATCCATCTCCATTGGGATCTCCTCTTGTGACCTGCTCGCTCCTCGGTTGTTGAGCCTGAGGGGGATTGTTCCTGGGGCGCCGGAAAGGATTCGACATCTTCGCCAGCGCTCACACAGAAGTGGTGGGTAAAAGAAGGAGGAATGAAGTCTATCTCAAAATCAAGAGATAGTGAAAATTGCAATAGTGTTTGCAAGAACACGTTGGAATAGAATATATCGACAATGTGATCAAGGCAGTGGTGGCGAAGGAAAGAAAGATGTCAGCGGGAACGACTGTCCCATTGAATAATGACAGGAGGTCTCTCCGAGCCATGATCATAGCCATCAGCCAACCTCATCGCAAGAGGACGGTGGATCCCGGAGCCCAGACTCGGATAACGTCAGGGCTAAGATGCTTCCAGCGAGTTAAGCTGAAGCACAAGCCACATCGAATTTCCTGATTCGTCCACAGACAAGGCCATACCCTCTTAGCGCTAATCCTTTCATCGTCCACCTCATTTCCCGGGAGTCCAGTTCGGTTAGACTTTCGTCTAAGCTCTTTCATCCGTGTCTTCTTCATTATTTGCTCGGTTTCAGCCTTCCTAGAACCTCGATCATGGTATCGATAATTCTCCGTAGCTCTCAAACATACGCAGGGATATATTTAGGCAAAGCATTGGAATTGTACTGATACCGGCAAGATCCTTAAAGTACAGATCAACATTCGTGCACACCACTTACGGCAAGATGTGTTACGTCATGGCTTTCAGAAGCATGTTTTTCGTCCGAGGTGGCAAAAAGCTTATCGAATCAGTCAAGCTCGCTGGTTAGTAAGCTGCATGAAAATCACGTGATGTCAACTCTTCGAACTCCTCTCGCTCAAGACCGCCAGCCAGCCTTATGAATGTTTTGAGATGGCTCATTTTGTGCATCAACCAACCATGCCGCATTGAGGAGAAAATGGCCTAGGCTCTCTGCTAAGCAAATGGCGATATTGTATCGTCATTGACGCCCATAAGACTCCGCCATACGCTTTTCAACCTCTGACAGAGTCGACTCATCTGATACGCGCTTCGTGGTTGCCGAAATCTGTTCTGACCGTTACCCAGCTTCTGTTCGTAAATGATCAGCAAAGGTCGATTCGCTATGGGTCGTCAATAACCTCGGATCGCTTGCTGGTGCAAACAATCATTTTTCTTCTTTGTGCCGAGGGCTCAGAGGCTACCTACAAGCCTCAGACTTCCAGAGTCATGCCTCCTAGAATGAAAAACCTGTGATTTTATGAGTATAACGTTTTCTAGAGCCGCCAGGGACCTTCTCGAAGTACGGTATCATCGTATGTGTTGTGCACCAATCCGACAGGCTCAGGATACCACTCTTTGGTAGCTTCTCCTCTGGAACGAGACATGTCCGCCATGTATAGGCGCACTGTATGTACTATCATAGAAGAGACAATGAACGAAGAAAATGAGAAGAGCAAGACTGAAGGAATGCCAGACCTGGTGAGCCTCACCACTCGTCTCATGGGATCTTCCAGGCCATGGCCTTCACAACCGGTGTAGTGAAAAACGGTTCATAGCCCTTGGAAATGATGTCCTTCTCGAAAGCGGTTCTGTAAGCTGCATTCTAGCGCTGTCCTGTCAAAATGGCGATCGAGCTGCAAAAATATGCAGATATCGCGGATGGCATGTGTGAAGATACCGGTATTTTGATTGTATGACTTCTGGGATTGCGAAAAAGTCTAAATGTCACCAGCGAAAAGGAATGGGAGTGACAGTTTATGACGGATACTGTTGTATCAAACGTTCAAACATTCCAGCGAACCGCTTGGAGCTTCATATATTGTGCGTTATACTCATCATTTTACCGGTCATGTTGAGCAGTTCTGCACTGTGCAAATGGCCTCTCTTCACATTATGTGCGTTCCCACCCAAAAGCATCCATCCTTCGTATGTTTCCTTCCAAGATCCTTGCTAGAAAGTAAGGGAAAGCATGCGCTGTGTGGGGTATTCCAGTTACCCTCCGAAATAAACGCCTAGAAGCTAGAAAGTGTTGTTACGCGTACTCGTGAGTTTTCCATGGATTTATGGCTCACCTCTAGTTGATTATGTCGCCAAGATAGCCGTGGTCAACTACGAGTTCTAAAAGAGCGTTCATATGGTCCTCGGAGCCGTCATTCCAGGTTTGAACTCGGCTTCGGCTGACCATTTCACTGAATGGAGATCTGAAGTCTAAAGGCTCAGAAGTCGTGGCGAGTAATGGCTTGAGGGTTGTAGTTGACCCATATTTTGTGTCTGGGAGACTGTGACCTTGAAAACCAGCCCTTGGCGAATTTGGAGTGATGTCAACCGCCGATTGGTGTTGTGCGGGAACGGTTGAATCGACCCCTAAGGGATACAATTCACTCTCAACAACGTTCAGCTTCTTCGGGATGGAGTTTAGGGATGGTGAGGGATGAACAGTCGCTTGGTCGTTCGTCCATGATGTGTGTTGCTCGAACTGGCTAGCAACAGGCGAGTCAGAATGTGAAAAGAGTCGAGGCGACATGGACCCGGTTCGAGTGGTACTCGGCCCAAAGCTAAGGGAACACAAATCATTCGTGAAATAGCTTGACGATCGTGCACTACTATACCGTTGAGCGGGCACTTCGGGCGCACACTCAAATGCATACGCGGGTGCATCAACAACCTGGACATAGTCGCGGTCCTGAGAGATTGTTTTATTTGCAGAGTCGGGAGTAGCGTATATACTCTGGTTTTCGGATCGAGTCGTCTGCTTGTTGCCACCCACGGATGCATTATGTGTATTTGGTAGCATAGATAGGCCGGTTGGAGGGAGCGCCACGGCACCTGGTCCGACTTCTGTAGTCGCTGGCAAATGATTACTGTTGGTATCCGGATTCTCGCAGGTAGCCGCGTTGGGCGCTGTCACGCAGTCTTGGGACCGCGAGGCTAGATAACATGGCTGCTGCACCAACGGGACCGACGATTCCTTACTTCTAGGGTTCAAGCCTTCCTCAGCAGACTTGATAGCTCGCCTCCCATGAAAGCTTGCCATGATCCGAGACTGTCGAGGTAACGATTTCGAAGATTTGCACCTGCTCTTGGTTGGACCTTGGTCCTCATCAGTGTCCCTAATTCGTCTTCTAGCCAACCGTGAGAAGCACGCGGATAGGCTGGCCAAAGAGACTTTGCTGGCTGGAAGATGGCTGACATCTGCAGGCAAGTGGCGAGTAGATGGTTTTGGCGTCCGATACTTATCCCGAGGATCCATAGTGAAAACAGCCGATCCAACGGAGCCACCTGACGCATCACTACTACATTTAAGCTGTATAGGTACCTCTAGAACATTGATAGGCTGGCCTGGGAGCAATCGACAGTCAGTTGTCGAAGGCTCCACAGGGTTGTGATAATCAAGCTCGCCGTCAAGTCGGTACTAGAGATGAGGATGTTAGACTTAGTGATTTGGATACGCGGATGATGGACGAAAGCTTACAAAGTACCAATAAGTTCCACCCATTTTTAAACCCCCGTCCCTCCCATCGATGGTTCTACCTTCACCGTCGCAAGTGATGTTCCTGAAAGTATGGCAGCCTCGCCAATGACCGCGACCTGCGCGTCGGTCTCTCTCCAGGGGGTATGGGCGAGAGAAGTTATCCCAGGACCCGAGCAGCTCCACTGTAATAATCGAGGGATGCACTTGACTGGGAGAAAAGTCAGTCCGGGGTTTTCTGGGAGGAGAGGATGAGACGTACAGTAGAAAGGTTGTAAGTGTTGTCGAGCCCATTCCCGGTGAGATGGACGGGCAAAACTTCGAGGGCGCGAGGGCGCGTCGACGCGCCGAAGGTTCCAAGGTGGGACGAATGGCAGTCGTGATATCGGGAAGAGTGGACTTCACTTCTATGTGATTGCGGCAGTTTGGCGATTCGACTTGGGAGGGGACATATACATCTTGGTGAGGAAGGTGCGATAATTGCGTTTTGGCGGATGGCGCGCTAAGAGTCGACTTCGATTTGACGCCTTTCTAGCACTCGCTCAACAATATTTTGATCAACGTATGATAGTCCCCGATGATTCTCCACATCACTCTCTTCTTGTAGCCCGCTACCAATGTCATACAATAATCATCTCGCACCGGGTAGCCAACATTTAATTCCCGGTTTAAATTCTCGCTGGTGGCTTTGCGAAAGATCTTTGGAAGAATGCTTCCGACGTTGCTCGAGGCAATCATATACCACTAGCGTTCGGACAATTATCGTGGCCTGTGGAATGGGATGGTCCGAGTCGAGTGTGGGGGTGAGGTACATCTTAAAGAAACAACAAGCTCCTGCAATATGGGGAAGCCAAGAAGAAGCCAATGCATTGGGAGTACTGGAGAGCGCTAACCAACCCATTGTGGAATCTGCTACTGGAGATACTTTTGCTGGAAGTCAGGAGGCCTTTTAGGGGCAGGAAGGCCGCGGAACAGACTTCGCCTACGACCAAGGAAATGCCCGACATTCACACTAGATCATCAGCCAGCAAAGCGCCCTCTACAACTCAAGCCCGAAAAGGGCAACACCATCACGATGTGCTGGCGTCAAACCGAGCCGATTGTCATTTCCGAGTGCTTGCATCCTGTTGTCAGGCGTGACGAACTCAAGTGAGAAAGTGAAAGGCTGGCGATCCTCGCGCTATGCTTGTCCACTTTAACGTTCCTGGCGGTGGTGATACTAATGCAGGTGCATGGCTAATCTCATTTGGGGGCCACGGCGTTCTAGTAGCGAATCGCCGCACAGGACACAGCTTGACCGAAAGGCCATCCCCGGCCGACGATCATAAACAAGTTCGCGGAGACCTGGATACCAAGCAACGACCTGATAAAGGTTTGAGAGCCTCTTCGTCTGGGTTGTCGACATTGTTTTCTGGCTCGTACACGAATTGTACGACCTGGAGGATGGGCCTGAGCTTCGATGATCACGGATTTATCGACGGCCCTGACCAACGAGTTCAAAAGGGGAGGACGTGCCGTCAGCCGAGAAAATCCGTGGCTGTGCCTTTCTCGAGCCACTTCCATGCTTCGTCCCCACTGTGTGACTGTCAAAAGGCAAGGGAGCATGGGAAAAGCAGAGCCTACACTGAGCAGTCGGGTTTTAATGATGATTGCAACGCCTACTTTAACATCCTGGGAAAAAGGTTCCTTGGAATGGCAGCAAAGCCAACGGTAATGCCCATCTGACAGTCGGGTTGCTGTTGGACTACACGGCTTTGGAAAAAGCAGAACAACCACAAGTGCATGGTTGAACCAAGATAAGTTGTCGACAACCTCCAAGCGCATGCGTTGGGGGTCGCTTGCGCGTGTTCCTGTCGCATGAAGCAAGGAGCATGACGCAACGGCAGCGTCCTCATACTTGGGTTTCTTGTTCTTTCATTGTTTTGGCATCTGCTGTCACCGAGATCATGCTTCTCTTTCTGCTACCTGTCGCCTGTTTTCTCATAATGGCACGTTGCACACCCCAGTGTTTCCAGCAAAGACCCCATTTGCCTCGTTTAAACCCCCCAATAATGCTTGACTGTCTCAACGTCGCCAGCTTCATAATCCACGGCGACAAAAGCTCGGCACCCATGACCTTCAGCCGGAACCCAAGCCGCGGCTTCCGAGTCCCCTACTATTGGGACCACTTACCAGGCACTTGCGTAGTCTATATCGACATGATATCTAGCGCCGATGAGGACACTTTCCCCATGACCTGGATTGCTAGCAAGGTCGCAGACATAGTGGAAGCTTGTTTGATGGATCGCCCGATGCCGGGGCTGGGTGGGTGTGATCTTGTGGGACCCAATCAAAGAATGAGGGTGTTTATGGGCGGAAGGCTAGAGCACCATCCACGCAACCAATCGAACAGTGTGATTCCAAACAGCCGAATTTCGTCAGCTACGCTGTTAGAGCAGCTTCAATCCGTTGGCCAATCGTGAGGACGGGTAGCCACTGACTGCCTCATCGACTCTCAGTCTCGGAAGCATTAGGCTTAGCACCGCCTCGTACGATGGCGTGCGTAGACATAGGAATCCAGCCAACTTGTTGTCCAAAGAGATTGACGGCAGCGATCCAAGCGCCACAGGCTGAAAATCCACTCGACTTTCTGATGTATGAAGCCTGAGCTGCAAAGCTCGCGGAATTTCCATGCTTGGATCGGTCCTCTTGATGTCCGGTGCTTTGCGGAACACGCTGTACATACTGATGAGTCAAGAGTCGCGAGGGCCGGCGGCGGCTTTTAAGACTGGCCAGCGAGGGGTGGAAGACCAAGTCCTGAACATGGACGTTTCCAAACTCGGGATTATACATCAGTGGACGCTCAAGAGATCGTCGAACACTCGCAATCCATACGGCGACTTCACCAACAATGGTATCACCTTTATGCATCATCTACTTCCGAGCCACAGCCCTTTCCACAGACCCATCCCTATATCCAAAATCCTCCCTAAGCCTCCTCCCCATCCCCGGCCCAACCTCCTCCAACCTCCCTCCCCCCTCCATCCAGCTCCTACGCTCCTTCTCAACCTCCAGGTTCCCCGCTTCAAAGAAATACCCCAGCGGCTCCAACCTCCTCCAACCTCCATCCCCTCTCCACCCATAACTCTGCGCCCTAGCCTCCACCCCCCTAAATCCCGGCCTCACCAACCCCTTCTCTACATACGTCCACTCCACATCCCTCATAACCGGCGCTTTATACCCAGCATCAACTTCCCGCCACGCCCCCCTCCCAGAACCCACAATCCGCCTTCTCCCGCCGCCCCCTCCTTCGCCGGCACTCCCCCACCACACGATCAGGTTCCAGCGCCACGCAACCCATAAACGAACTGACGCACATGCGTCATGCTCCCCGTCTTGATGCCGCTTGGTCCCCGCCGTCTTGGACTCGAGATTCGAACTTCGTTCAACCCGCGCGCACCTTTTCGATCGTGTTTGGAGAGAAGTCTATGACGAGGAGAGGGTTGGTGGGAAGGTGGGATCTGAGTGCCGAGCTGAGTGGGGTGGTGTTGTAGCTGTTGGAAGGGGCCTTTGTATGGGAGGGTTTTGAGGGGCAGGGGGGAAGAGGGGGCGGTTGGGGGGTTTTGTGAAGGGGGTGGGAGGCGGGTGATGGGGGGTTGGGAAGGGGGGATGGGGTGGCCCATTCGGCGTATTCGCTGGGACGGGCGGTGATTGTTTGAATAAGCTTTTTGGGGGGGGGGGAAGGGAATGGAACGGATGATTTGTAGGATTGCGAGGGATTAGAAGCTGGGAGCGTTGATGAGTGGTTGGCTTACCTTTTGCGTTATTGTGAGGATGCTCTGGCGGATCAAATCGAGATAGATGTGGCAGCAGTGTCGATTGGCTACTACATTTTGGAACTAGTCGGTTGGGCAATCCGTTTGTACCTTTACTTGTCTTCCCATATCGAATGGTCTGCTTCTCTCGCTCTACCTATCCGTCTGAGTACTGCGGCGGTTTTGGCGTATGATGAGAGGAATTGCAAGCAAAAGGAAAAGCGGCAGATCGAGCTCCCTGAACAAGCAGAAGTCACTCGTAGCCAGACTGGTCATTGTGCAGAAAGAAACGTGACAGTCTTAACTGCCTGAACGAGCAGGAATCACTCGGAACCGAACTTGCTGTTGTGCAAAAAAAGAAGGTGACAGATCGAACTGCCTGGACAATCGGGGGTCACTCGGAGCCAATATAGTCATTGTGCAAAGAAGATGTTTAGCCTTACACTGGCAGAGGAATATGGGTAGGACAGAGCCTGGCCTTTCTCACATCTAATTTCATGGTAACATTAAAACTCCAGATCAATTGTCTTCCAAGAGCGATTTACACCTTCATCTGCGACAAGCCATCTTTCCAGATAATGACATATGGAGTCATGCCATCCTCGCGATAGTTTAGTAGTATGACCCTGTGATATCAAGGTAAGCTACTGACCAATCTCGAAATGTAGAAAAGGGGCGAGACATACATTCCATCGGGGTCCATAGATTCTCCGGTGTAGAAATCGAAGTCGCTGAAGTGCGGCGCGATCTTCGAGGTATAGTAGGTTTGGATTTTCTTCTGGAAGGCCTTGATCTTATCATCGTCCGCGCCGCCTTCCTTTAGCTTCTCAACAACTTTCTTCAGGTAGCCTGGTCGGAAAGAGATGAGCCATCGACCAAGCATTGCGAAAGTGGTCTATTGGGACCCCTTATCTACCTTTAAGCTGGCCCTGGAAGTCCTTCTTGGTTCCGAATGCGCGGGTGCCCGACGCCTCATCACCTAGGAAGTTTAACCGGAAGGCGTTGACGATGTCGATGACTTGCTTGCCGCCGCCTTCTTCGAGTCCCTCATCGGCTTCTTCGGCGGAAGGGTTGGCGCCGGTATCTGCGAACGGAGTACTCGTTAGAGACTTGCAGAGAGCGCCGAACCTGGAGCATTGAATAGGAGGGGATGACCAACCGAAGTTGTCGGCGCCCAAGGTGATCTTTTTGCAGTCAATCTCGTAGACGGTATCGTCGACCTCCTTGATGTCGTAACTGTCGGAGATGACCTCGTCGCCGGTCACGATGTCCTGTAGATCCCAATAGTCAGCAGTTGAGAACTCGCGCGCATTGAGGCTTTGAACTCTTTGTTTAGGCTGTGCGGGGTGGTTAGTCTGCAGTAGGCATACCTTGTAAATAATCATGATTGAGGACTGTGTATTCAAATTGTGGAGAGGATGAAAGCGATTTGAGGAGGAGTAGATGATAAGAATTCAAATGAGCGTGGGGGCTTTGCGAATGAGCAAGATAGATGTTGAGTGAAAAAGCGAGTGGTGCGTTCGAAGTCGAGAATTGGATGGCGGGGTTTCCGAGGTGGACTAAGGCCGAAGTCGGCGCTAGCGCTAACGCAGGGCTGACGGGTGGCAAAACAACAAGGTGACCTCAAACTTGCAGGCAACAGACGTGCCTACTGTATTTTCTACCTTACTTTCTCTTCTACCACTCCTTCAATCACCACGTTTCAATCGACAAGTCGGAGATATACGGCCACTTATAATACAATACTCCGTTGATCGCCACTTCTTGCGATCTCGGTTCTGCTTTACCACAGCATTGGCCATGAGGCCCAATTCCCCTGATTGATCTTGTTCCCCAACGAGCGAGCGAGCTTAGGGCAACAGGTTTAATCCTGCACTCCACCATGGCGAGCTCTAATATCACTTCTAATGCCTTCGACATTCCTTCTCTCCCAACCTATACCCTCACACCCCGACCTCCACTCTTTCCGCCAATCCCCGACAAGTTGACGATACTAATATTACCAATCGTCGCTTACTGGGGCCTCTCCATGTTCTTCCATTGGATAGACTCCAAGGACTACTTTCCACAGTACCGATTACACACGCCAGCAGAAGTAGCGAAGCGAAACCGAGTATCGAGGTGGGAGGTTGTGCGGGACGTGGTGATACAGCAAGTCGTGCAGACAATTGTTGGTTACATTATAGGGATGACCGAGCCAGATGAATACCTTGGAAAGGAGGAACACGACGTCTTGCTCTGGGCCCAACGAATTCGACTCGCCCAACGAACCGTCCCCTCTCTCCTCTCCTTCATCGGCATCAACAGCAAAGGCCTCGCTAACAACCTCTTCCATTCCCACCCCACGCTCGCCGGCGCCCTCATCGGAGGCCATTACCCCACACTCTCAAATCTCATTTCCACCTCCATTGACGCCCCTACCAGCATTTCTTCTTTCGCCGCCTGGGAGCTCCTCACCGCGCACATTGTCTTCCACTACCTCATCCCCACGCTCCAATTCTCACTCGCCATCCTCATCGTCGATACATGGCAATACTTTTTACACCGCCTCATGCACACCTCCCGCTACCTCTACACGACCTTCCACTCGCGCCACCACCGCCTCTACGTCCCCTATGCGTACGGCGCGCTCTACAACCATCCTTTTGAGGGCTTCCTTCTCGACACTCTAGGCGCTGGCCTGGCCTTCAAGATCGCGGGGATGAGTACCCGGCAAGGGATGTGCTTCTTCACAGGCAGCACGCTTAAGACAGTCGACGACCACTGCGGCTACGCCTTGCCATTCGATCCCCTCCAGCGCCTCACGAGCAACAACGCCGGCTACCACGACGTGCACCACCAGAGCTGGGGCATCAAAACGAACTTCAGCCAGCCGTTCTTCACCTTCTGGGATCGTGTCCTCGGCACCAAGTGGGTTGGCGGTGACGTCAGCGCACGCTACGAAAAAGCTCGGATCGCGGCGCAGAAAGCCGTAGATTTGGAAATCAGCCAAAAAGCAACAATCACGCATTCCCAACCCAGCGACTCCTCCACCACTCCCCCAGGCGCCCTCTACGAGAACGACCTCCCCCCCTCCTCGCACCTCGCCTCCATCCCACTAGCGCACAAACACCCCCAGCCCCCAGCAGGCAAAGCCGCTTTCCAGGCCGCGGGCTCGCGTCAGCAGATCCTAGACGACAAAGCTGGCGGAGGCGTGCAGGTGCTGATGGCGGAGGCGAAGGAGGAGCGAGCTGCAGAGGGGATGCTTAAACGTAGTACCAGGATGAGGGCCAAGAGCTCGAGCAAAGACACGCTTGCGGGCTTGCGCGAACGGGTCAGTGTCGGGGCGCATGGTAGGGGTGTGGGCGTTTTGGGTATGGAAAGTGGGCGGTAGCTGAGGTGTTTGTACGACGAGAAGAGCATAATGTTTGGGGGGTAGGAGGGCGAGGTGGGCGGCGAAAGGGGTGTAACATGTTTTTGTATGCATATTGGCGTCTTCTTACCTCACGGAGTCTGGATGGGGGCTCGGTCAACGCTCGTTACCAAGGAGAGCTGGGATTCGGGAAGGGCGTGTCTGTACCTTTCTGTACTTTTCTGGCCTTTGTGTTGTTGAGCAATACGAACCCCTTTTCTCTAACGTAACTACGCTTCACCGTGCTGCAAGAAACCACATGTACCTGTTAAAGAAGTAGCGGTTCAGCTACACGAAAGATTTGAATGAAGATGCCTCTTGTATCTATCTATCATCTATCTATCTCATCAGCCAAACGTCGTGTATCTAATCCCACTGGTATATAATATAAATCGAGGGGCCGAGAGCCCTGCTGATATCCGAAACTCCTTGCATGTCTAAGAATTGATGTCTGGTGTTAGGAAAAGGGGGGAGGTATCATTTTAAAAGCCTAACTCGCAAGCGAGGTAAGAAGGCATGGGTGTGTGTCGTCGAGGAGGTATGGCGCGAAGATCAAGTGGTGAGAAAAGAGGGGTATCTTTCGAACGTTGTGACACAGCACGCTGGCTCACGGGCGAGTGGGGCAGGATGGGAATTGTCCTGTGCCGTGACGGAGATCGAGGATGGGAACCCTGCGAGGCGGGAGTGAGGAAGTGGGGGGGTTCGAAGAGGTCGTGGAAGTTGGCGGAATGGAGGTATGTGTAGTGGTGGAGGAAGTACGCTGCGTTGTGTGTGGGTGCCCGGCTTCCTGGGGATGGAACGACGCTGTGGGCGTGGGTGCGTTGGGTTGTGAAATTGTGGACGTTGGGATGGATGGTGAGTCGCTATGTCGTTAATTGGTCAATCGACGATGTGTCGGTGCCTTCGAGGTAACGGATTGGAGGTTTGTCGATGGGTATCCGTTGGGCTATAAGCACCGTCGTGCGAAGCTACAGCTTCGACAAGCTTTTGTCAAGTTATTTTGCGATGTTCGCCCAGACTGATGCCCGAAGCAGGCTGGGGATCAGTCCGGTTCCGTGCGCGTAGATCGCCGTTGTCCCAAGTGCACAGCAAAGCCCGTAATGGGCTCACGTATCTTCGATCCAGCTGATGCTCTTCTCAAAAGGTACTCCAGTTCCAGTCCCTTGGAATACTGCTCGCCACCGTCTTCTGCCCTGTCTCCCTCTTCCCCGCCCCCACAATTGGCGTACTGCCAGCACTCGCGCCAGGCTGGCTCGCATTACCCGCCATCCTCTCAATCCGCGCGGCCTTCCATGTGCGGAACTGGGTGTAGCAATGCTCGCAAGCGCGACAGTGCGGGCCCTTGGGATGGAATTCGGCATCCTGGTCTAGCGGGATTGTAAACGAGGAATGCGTGTTGCAGAACACATGCCCGCAGTGTCGGCAATGGTGCCGTCGCTGCAGGAGCGAGAAGGAGGTTTGGCACACGGGTGCATCGCAGATCAGGGCGTGGGCGTCGGGTTTCCAGTGTTCACGTGTGGGTGGGCCGGTTACGGTGCAGAGGTCGTCGGTTGGGATGGCGGGCTCGTCTTCGGCGACTTTTCCGAGGGCTTTTTTCTTGCTGTCGGTGGTGGAGCGCCGACTTATGGGGCGGCCGGTAGCGGTGCCGTCGAGGCTGTCGGTGCTGCCGTGGACGCTGCGGGGAGGTGTGAGGGGCGAGGCACGGTGGGGTCGTTCGGTGGGGCGCAGAACGGCGGGGATGTACATGGGAGATTTGGGCTGGCGGAAATGGTTCAACCCGAGGATGTCGGGGGGTTGGGGGACATTGTCCTTGCGCGGTGATGAGGGCGACTGATTCATGGGTGTGCCGGCGGCGCTGGCAGCGGGGGACTGGTAGTATTGATTCATGAAGTGTGGTGCGCTTGGTGCGTGAAAGTTGGGAGGTGGGGTATAGTATTGCGCCGTAGCCATATTGTCTGATATTGTAGATGAGGGGAACTGAGGAAAGGTTTGCAGGAGTCGAAGGCGAAGGAGGGAAGATGGGTTTCCGCGGACCCTGCTTCTTTGAGGTGAATAAGGGTTTGGTAGTATAAGGTATGCTGCAGGGCCAGCTGGCCTTCCACACGTGAAAGAGGCGGAAGTAGTATTAATGTTGCATCTGGGGCTGCACGAGATGTGGGAAGGATGAAGACTGCCTTGCGCCGGAAGATTGGGATGGACGAAGTATACTCCGTATTGGAATGCCCAAGCTCATGAAGCCGATCCAATCTCTGCCAATGCTGGTCGCGGGTGTCGTGTGCTCAATTGCGCTTCTATTGCGATCTAGTCCTCTGATGCAGTCCCTGACATGTGAGAGTGAAACGGCATGCGATGTCTAGTTGCAGAAGGTGCAGACAACAAAGGGCGAAGATGCTGACAATCGAATCGGCGATCAAGTAAAGACAGTGTGTGTTGTCAGAGGCAATCAACTCTACAAAAGAGAAGATGGAGGAGAGGGAGAAGGAAAGGCCTCTTGGGGAAGGAGATTCCACTTTCCAACACATGAAGCGGCCTCGGAGCAGGGTGACCCTGGAAACGTGGGACTAGTGGCGGAAAGGGTTTGGAAGTCTAAACGGCCGCTAGAAATGATAGCGCTCCTTCACAGCTCACCGTTGCATGCGGGATGCGACCAACTGCCGGTTTCGAGAATTAGCCACGTTCGATTACCCACATCAACTCAGATGCGTGCGCATCCATGCACAGACACATTGGTCTCGAGATCGGCCCAGCTTGTCGTCCGCTCGGTGCATATTCCATGTTCAATTTCCAGTATCTGGGGACATTGCCATAGAGAAAGGGGGGGATTGACTTTCATCAAACTCATTCTGATTGGAAGCAGATAAGAGCCGGCATCTGCTCCCGTCAGTCCGTCATGCCGCGATTCAACCTACTCCGTACTTTGGAAGCAAAACACCGCCGATCATGAATACCTCTTGCACCAGAAATACGACGAGCAACAGCCACAACACCGTTGCATTTCCGAATATCAACGCCCGTCGACTGTCTATCCTATCTGATGCGCAGATGTGATGCCACCCAGGCTTCCAGCGCTGTCCCGTCTCACTTCGCTCTCCGCCATACCGTCGGCTCCACATCCGTATCTAGCCGCTGCTCGACGTCACACTGGAACATCTTTATTGCCATCCATCTTCAGCTCCAAGCTTCTCTTCCACACAACCGCATCCCTCCAAATGCCCAATTACTCGCCTACCAACGGCTCCTGGCGCCACTCCCTCGGCTCCTCCGACTTCCCTGTCGAGCCAGGCCGATATCACCTTTACGTCGGACTCTTCTGCCCTTTTGCCCACCGGGTCATCATCACGCGCCAACTGAAAGGCCTGCAAAGATACCTGCCCATGGACATAGTGCGCCCGTACCCCAAAGAAGGCGGTGGATGGCGATTTCCGAAGACCAAGGATGAGTACCCCGGCGCAACTGTCGATAGCCTTTTCCATTCCGGGTTTCTCTCCGAAATTTACTTCAAGTCTCGACCTGACTACGAAGGGAAATACAGCGTCCCTGTGCTTTGGGACAAGACAACAAACCAGATCGTCAACAACGAGAGCGAGGACATAATGCGCATGCTTAACACCGCCTTCGATGAGTATCTACCCGACGGCAGCGAGCAGCGGAAACTTAACTTCTACCCCCCCGAACTCTGCGACAAGATCAACGACATCAACAGCTGGATGATGCCCGACCTCAACGAAGGTGTCTACAAAGCCGGTTTCGCCGCCACCCAAGAAGACTACGATACGCACTGCCCCATCGTCTTCCAAACCCTCGACCGCCTCGAGAACATGCTCGACGACAGCCGTTCCCTCTTCATACTCGGCAAGCAAATCACAGAAGTGGATATCAAGCTCTACACCACGCTCGTGCGCTTCGACACTATCTACCAACAGCATTTCAAGCTGATGCTGGGGAGTATAAGACACAACTACCCGCGCTTGAATCGCTGGCTCAAGAATATGTATTGGAATGTCCCCGGGATACGCGAGACGACGGATTTCAAGCATATCAAGGAGAACTACAGTAAATCCCATCCGGACATCAATCCCAAAGCCATCACCCCTATGGGCCCGGTGCCAGAGGTGGAAACCTGGACCGAGGTGGATCAGATATGGAAGGCTCAGCGTGAGTAGCCGTGACGCGAGACCGGTCGACCACGGTATTCATTATTGGAAGAGGCTTTTTGAACGAATGTCCAACTAGCCTGCTTTGAAATAAGCAGCCACACCCAACCATCGGGTACTGCATTCCCTCAAAAGCGGCTCACCAAAGTATGCCCAAAACCCGGCCCTGTAGCACACAGGCCGCGATTACACATCAAGGAAGGAAGGGATCCCCTTACTCGATCCCTCGAAATTTGGACCCTGTTTCTTGTGGAACTCCCCATCGATAGCTACACTCCTTCACACCTCCCAGCGCCTAGCCCACTCTCACACGAGAATCCGCAGCCCTGATCCGACTATACAATCTCGAAGCGCAATATCGAGCCGCCGGGATCAGTTGACACGCTTTCTCCATAGCCATCTGATCTTGATACCATATCTATCCCACGCCGAATCCCGGCAGGGACTTCCGCCGAAGCATCTCTCAGCCTCTCCACCCCTCGTGTTCTTTCCGAGAACCGAAGCGGTAATCTGGTGCCGGGCGACGCAGTTGTCAAGACTCGGCTGGGCTTCATTAACCTCGGTCTTGAAGAACGCCACAGATTGAATAGAAGACCTAAGCTACAAGGCACACAGGCGCCCAGACAGTAAAGTAAACAGCTCAGAGTCTCCAATCTCGAACGACAACCTCCGGCTTCCCGGCGTGCTTCCCGCGAGATGGCTGCGCAGATGCCACCAATCAATGAAGCTGTTCACAAGCAGCCCTTGCGATATGACACCAAACCTACCTTCACCAAACTACTCTAAAAATAAATCCTCTGGAGGTAGCAATTATATAAAAAAGCCTACATTTACAACAAAACTCCATTCCATAATTTCAAAAAGTGAGAAAGGTACACGATGCAGACAAAACCAAAACAACCTAAAATGTTTCTTTTCAAAACACTTGTCATCGAAGTCTACTAAAATCCCAATCGCCGATCTCAGCACGCAATGAGAACTGCCATGGGTTTTTTTCTTTAGATCCAAAACCTGCCCCGATGCAGAATTCACTTCGTATTCTCGTTGTCCCCCTTCACAATCCCCTTCACAACGACCCTCAACAACCCCCTCACAGCATTCCCTCCATCCTTATCCCGCCCCTATTTCCAAACCCTCGCAAATTGATACCTTCTTGAAAGGCGGTGGTATAGTAGACGAGCAACGGGCGCATGCACCAGTCAGAGAAACGCACACGCCTAGATCTCTCTCCTCTGGAAATGAAGGGGATTGTGCTGATTCGGAATCGAGGATTTGCGGTGTTGATGGGGGGAGGGAGTGGTGGACGGGATGGGAAAGATGAGTGGTGGACGGGATGGGAAAGATGAGTGGTGGACGGGATGGGAAAGATGAGTGGTGGACGGGATGGGAAAGATGAGTGGTGGACGGGATGGGAAAGATGAGGGGAAGTAAGCGAGGGGAGGGGGGTAAGGAGATGGAGGAGGGGAGATGGAGGGGAGATGGAGGAGAGATGGAGTGTGGTAGGACTTTGCGGCAATCAATCGCTCGCTCAATGCGGGTTTTGATACATCGTGTATGCTCCGCATCAAGCTTCCCTTGCAGCTCACTCGCACCCGATTCATCGCTCATACACACCATCCGCTCCCATCCATTCCTCATCCCCATATCCATCCTCCACCCTCCCCCCCCCCCTATCCATCAGCACCACCCTCACAACCTCGTCCTCGCCCTCACCCCCTCCCCCTGCCCCTTCAACTCCCTCGCCACCCCCCGACTGATCATATCACAAACCGCCCTACCTGTCATCCCCCACCCTTTCCATCAGCACCACCCTCACAACCTCGCCCTCACCCCCTCCCCATTCAACTCCCTCGCCACCCCCCGACTGATCATATCACAAACCGCCCTA
>JAABUO010001179.1_pt1 | contig 36294 bp, 57 predicted proteins | sample 5559291 | NCBI WGS metagenome assembly JAABUO01 (sample SAMN10711878, study PRJNA513372) | rock metagenome | isolation source: Antarctica rocks | place: Antarctica: Victoria Land, Finger Mt sud
AGGCTGCCCTGACTGTATAGCACACCCTGGGCTTGCAGACCAGTATTGTAGCTGTAGTGATACCTGCATCACACACCCACGCCTTGCCTCTGACCCTTACTTGTCATTGTGAACGGCGTATGTAGGCCAGCAGGCACAGAAAAAGGATCAAGCTCCAGCATAGACAATTCCTCTCTTTATATTGCTCAGCAAGTGGATCAAGACAGAGATGCCTCAGATTGCCTTGTTGATGCAGCTGCCGCAAGCAGCACAGATGTCTGGCAGGGCGCAATTACATGACATCTTCAGGTTTGCAGCATGGGAAAGCTTGTCACAGTGGCAGCGGTGTGTACAGTTGTTGCATGAGCGGCAGGCGTTGCACATGTCTGCTAGTTGCTGCATGTCTAGAATGGTGATGTACCTGCGGCCATGCCTACGTGGGCATGAGTATCTAGGGTAGTCAAAGAGCTCTGTCAGCAGGTCATTGAACTGCTGGCGTGTCTCACATTGGCTCAGCACACTGCTTGTCAACTCGTTCTGGGCAGCCACAACTGCAAGTGCAAATCAGCTTGAAACACGGTTTGCGAGCGCAGAGCATCTTGCAACAGCATGAAGAGCTTGGCTCACACTGCTGTGTCTCTTTGCTGTCTGGGTCCTCAAGCCAGCGGTATGGGTCTGCAACCTCAACGCCATGCAAATCCTCCAAGATGCTCTCGTCTCTATGGATCTGAGTATTACACAGAGCAGTGTTTAGTCAAGTTGCTTGGGTTGCTGAATTGGAGAAATCCAAAGCAACTCCCTGCCATGACAGGCGTGCAACTGCGGTGTGTAGCATTCATCCGATTCTGTGCTGCAGGGGAGCGCTGACAGGTGCATGCTGTAGAGCTAACTACAAAATTGATATGGCGATCAGGTCTTGGCAACTTGCACGACCTGACAGTCCTCGTCCACTGAGCGTCGAGATTGCATGTTCTCACCTTCGGATACCGACTGGGATCCACCGTCAATTTGCCTGCAGGAGCGCCTGAACGAACAGAGAGCGCTTGAGCGCTCAAGCTCAAGCGTGTGAGCTGATCACCAACACTTCCGCCAAGTAGCTGAGAAGCAATGCGATGCACCCGACCTGAGGCTGCTGCTGTGATGTGTCTGCTCTTGCTGGCAAAACCGGCTCTGCCAAACATGCGAGAAAGTGGTCTTGGAACTCCGTGCAACAGGTACCACCCCAGAGCCATGCTCGTCCCTAGCACCGCAGTGCTCACCAGCAACTGGCGCCTCTCCATTTGTCAGCGCGTATTCATATCAGCGATCGTGACGATCTTGGCTGCGCCCGCTCTCCCGACGTAGTCCACGGAACAGACCTAACACAGCTGGGTGGGCAGGGCGCTTGACAGATTTAGCCCTGCCAATGGGCACTGCAGGAACCTGCCGACATTGCTGCAGCGTGAGGAAAATCAGAGCATCAACGCCGAGCGTCTGACATGTTGCATGATGATGCAATGGTGTCGGACCATGCGGCATGTGCAACATTGTCAAAAATGAAATCTAAATTGGACAATGCTGCAAGGTCTTACATCAAGCTGTGCAGCTGTCGTCCTGCATTGCCGTACTGCCTACTTCAAGACAGGCCACACTCTTTGCATGACTGGTTCAAATGACGGTGTTGTGTTCGCAGCTTTGCTCATTCATACTGCCCACTGTCAGCAGGAGGGTTGTGCACCACTCTTGTTGAGTTAGCCCTCTGCCAGTCATTATCCCCAGGATCATTCAAGTAAGGCCCAGACGGCATATACCCATCATTGCACAACTGCCTAAGCAGGAAGGTGTAGTCATTGTCATTCTCACAAGCCTTCATCACATCCATTGATTTCGTGTCCATGGGACTGATGAATGATCCGTCCCCTGCACCAGAATGAGGTATTGGAAACAGTTATAAGCAAGCAGAAGCTTGCTTCACCACAACTGAAGCTATGGTATTGGAAACAGTTATAAGCAAGCAGAAGCTTGCTTCACCACACCTGAAGGCACTAGGCATGATGCTTTGTGGGCGGGCATGGTGCACTATGTGGCATGGAGACAAAGCTAACAAGAGCAATCCAATTTCTCCTATGTCGTCTGTTTCATGCAGCACCACTGTTATCTTAAATAACATCGGAGCCCTGCTGTCATAAGTTCTGGACCAACAACATCAGAGCCTTGCAGGTGCATTTTCTGCCTGGATGCCTTGCACCCTTCAGGGGACTTGGTGATTGTATGAAAAGGAGTACAGAATACAGCGGCTGAGGAGGTCCTTAAAGTGCTACCGTTTGTCACAGCAATGAAAAGGGTGTCACCTGTGAGCTCATTCTCTTCTCTAGAGCGGCCAATAAGAGCATCCAAGGCGTACTCCACTCTGCGAATCAAAACTTCCGTCAGCAGCAGAGTCAAGAGGAAAGACAAGTAGGAGCATGTACTGGCGAGTCCTGGTGCTGCCATGACCGCAGATCAGGATTCCAACAGCAGCGTGTACAATGCACCTGTGGCCTTCAGCTGCTGTCATGTGACACGCAAGCTGAAGCATGCACTCCACTCATTGAACGCTGTTGCAGAAGGCCGTGCTGCAGTGACAGGCAACTTTGCCCTTTCCAGCACGGTGCTTGAAAGGCACTTGCCTGCCTCCTTGCTTCATGTAGGCAATGATATCCTTGGGGTTAGAGTCACGCCCCATGGTCCCCAAGGTAAGCACTCGCTCTATGTTGTTCTTCACAGCTGTTGAGGTTGGCACAATGTCCTTGTCCAACATGTCATCAAACATGTCCATCAAGCTGGACCAACCCCTAGCAAATGACTTTGACACCTGCAGTATCGGTTTGGATGTCTGTCTTTCAGCAACACCTCTTTCTCATTTTCAAGAATCACCAACTTGGTGTACAAGTCTGCGGTGCTGTCATGTGGAGGAAGCCATGCGTATGCATCTGTGCTTTCACGCCTGAATCTTTCATAGAGTTGACCAAAGGACCATTTGCAAGCCTAGCAGCCGTATCAACGGATGCACAGCCAATGTCACTGCATGCCATCTGCTTGGGCTTTGGTGTTTTCACTCAGGCAACTCACCACAACCATCTTTGAGATACGATGCTGAGATGCATTATTTGCTTGCATTGTTCCATGAGCCTCATCCCTATGGTGACTGTCAGATGGACCTTTAAAGCTGTGTGTGTGAGTGTGTGTGTGTGTGGCTCAGACAAATACATCAGCAAGCATGAACATGTGGCACGTCATTCTGCAAGTGTGAGTGCGCACATTGTGCAGCGTCCTCACAAGTGTGAGTGCTTACATTGTGCAGCAGTGTGTCGGGAAGGTAGTCCTGTAGCCACAAGCCATCCACACTGCAGCCTTCGGGCTTGAAGTTTGCTGGCCACTTCCTGATGTTTTCCATAAACTCCAGGCCATTTTCATATGACCCCTCGGCTAGACACTGCAGCCTGTCATTGCACTCATGTAGTAACTGCACTGCTTTGCATTGCTATACATGTTGCACACATCTGATCACAGTGACAATGACCAAGGCTGCATGATCAGCACCGGCGGGGTATCAGCTCCTCAGGTTTGAAGCAAGCAGGCAAGCACCAGGTCAAATCCCCACAAGGTGCATATTGACAACGCAACAGCATTGCTGTATCATGCTATGACAGCACATATGAAAAGCAGCAATCACAATGTTGTTGCATTGACAGCGAAACAAATTCTGAATTGACTGCAAACCACCGTTAACAACATTCAAATGCCATATCAAGCAAGGCTCAGGTGACCTAATGTTTGAGGTAACCTGCACGCATGGACAATAGCAAATGCTTATATCTGCATGCTACTGGTGTGACCAAGTGTCAGCAACTGACTTTTGCAAAGATGTCAATCAGCCCACCTGTAGTGCATACGGGGACTCAAGTAGCCGTTGCAGCATTCACCACAAGTACAGCCCCACTTGTTTTTGGGCACCGGCAGGCTGGTCAATCGCTGCAGCTTGATACCAGTCTTCAGCAGGTGGTTGATGACTTCCATGTACTTGATATCATGCCCTTTGAAGCCGCCCTCCACTTGGGCATCCTTATACTCCCGCCAGTACTGCATCTCCAGTATGCACACATCCAGCGGTGTGTATCCCCTGCACAGTAAGATGTCATTGCTTTGTACATCTTGTCTACAAGTTTGTTTCAGACTGTTAAGACATGATACACAATTAGTACTGATGTTTTTGACCAGGTTACTGACAACCCTGGCACATCTGTACAATCTAGTTCGTTGGCTGAAGATGTAAAATCCTCCTCGTTGTCCATTGAGACCCATCCCTGCACAATAACATGTCATTGCTGTTGTATGTCTTGTTGAATCAGACCCCTCCCTTGGCACAGGAGACTACCAAACTGGACAGCACTGCAATTACTTGGCTCAGCCATGCTTGACACACGGCAGGTTTTATCCCTATCGTAGCTGTTGTATCTCTTGTGCACTGGCACTCATAAAGCTGTGGTGTCAGCTGATGGAAGTCAGTGCTGAACACATATGTGGTAGACAACGCACGAGTAGGACTTGGCTCAAAGAAGCAAGATGTGTGAATTCACGTCACAGTCCAGCACAGCAAGAAGCCTGCTGGTCACACAAGGGCCTCAAGCCCAAGCAACACGGGCGCAATTTGCGTGCCACCTGTCTTTTGGGTTCAAGGCTTTAGCCTATGTTGTTTTTGACAGGTGGCACAGGTGACAGATGTCCAGGCCTGTCCTGCATTTGTCAGCACACATCAATGCCAATGTGCCTTGAACTCAAAGGCAAAGCAGCAACCTGCTGGCCTGCAAACACGATCAACATGCGCTGGCTTGAACAGCATGGCAGCAAAGTGCAGCCCAGCAGACAAAGGCGGTGCGCATCAGGAGGCTTACGCTTTGGTTTTGATGGTCCGGGTGGCGGACATGCTGAGCAGCTGCTTCACCAGAGCCGGCTGGCCAGTGTGAGCAGCAAAGTGCAGCGCTGTGTGGCCTGCACTGTCCTGCTGATCTACATCTGCCCCTTGAGCTAAGAGCCAGGTCACAGCCTGCATGCGCCCAGCCATCACTGCTGACTGAACAGCCCTGCATCACGCTCAACAAAAGTCAACAGAGGACAGCGCCAGATGTAGTGCGTTGAAGGTGAGCTGTGTTCTGGGTTGGCAAGCAAGTGCAGGCTTGCTGGTCAAGATGACTTCCCACACCATCTGACAAAACATCTCCTGCTCAGGTGGCTCTAGCAGCACAGCTGAAAGAGACCTGAAAGGGTCTTAAAGCTGCTCAGGCAACATGACACCCAATGAGATCAAATCAGAAGCAGGAGATTTGCTTGTATACATATCTTAGCACCTGCATTATAAGTTTCTGAAGTCTACCAGCAGCCTTTGTGAGTGTATGTCTGGCTGTTGCAATGTAAACAATGTGCCATAACTACCAATTACCATCTCAAGCGTGCTTGCAGCAGAGCACACCCATGCACAGTCAGTGCACACACAGCTTGCAGAAAGCAACAACGTACATGGAGCATTGCATGTCTGCGCCTGCCCCAAGAAGCTTTGCAGCCTTCTCAATCTTAGTCAAGTTGTTGTGAAAGTCACTGGCTAGCACAAGTTCCAGCAAGGCTTTGTCCAGAGCGCTTTTTGGGGGCTGAACATCCTCGATCAGGGGGGGTGGGTCTGGCTGGGTCTGGTCCCAGCATCTGTGGCCCTTTTGGGCACAACAGGCTAGGAAGCATGTCCTGTCTAGGACGCGGAATCCAGCAGAGCGCCAGCTGTCCTCACAGCCCTCCTTGTGCATCACTGCAGCACGAAAGAAAGCACAGCCTCAAGCTGCAAATGAGGGAGAGGCAGCCCTGCAGAGTGACTTGATTGAGTCAGTATAGCTACCAGGATCTGGTCACAGCATAATAACGGTAACGATATTAACAGTTTCCAGCTCATGATGAGCTAGGTAGGTGCAGGGCAGGTCTTTTCTCTCCAGAGCAGCCTGTCCTGTGCATCCCTATATGGCCTACTAGTATGACAGTTTCTGACAGTCACGTAACACAACATCATTGAAATTAGACTTAGGGCGACCAGGTGGGCGCAGGCCCCTAACTTCACCAACCAAAAGCTTCTTAAGCAATCTATCATTAGGCATCCTAAAAAAGCGACCTAGCCACCTGAGTCTTTTGCTCTGCAGCTGGGACTTTACAGGAAAAGTGTTATATCTCCATGACAAGGAGAATGTATTACAGGTGTTTGGCTTGTGTATGAACTCGGCTCTCAGACCCATTTGGCGGGTACAAGTCAAACGTGCTGCATGCTTGCGTCATGACTTGGGTAGCAGTTGTCTGTCGCTGGTAGCGTGTTGGTTGACAAGTTATGTTGTGAACAGTTGCGTCATAGTTTACGCTGCAGGTGGTCAAGAGCAAAGATTGAAGGGTAGGTAAGTGTGCACAAGCAAATCACAAACAAACAGATGTCGACTTGATGCTGTTAAGCATCAACTGCAAAAATGCTCAAGATAAAAGGCCCATCTCTGGTCAGTCGCAATGCAAATTCCAGTAGGAAGCCCTGATACATGTTGTTAAACCCTGGTCACCAGTCAAAGTCATGTGCGCCGTTACAGATAGCTTGATTGTGAAGAAACCAACACATGTCAGACGCAAGCTCACCTGCAAACCACCATTGTGAAGGGTGCGAGTAGTCCTCCTGACGTTGGCTGAGCTTGCGCATCAGGTATTTGAGTGCAAGGCATGCTAGCCCTTTCTGCCGAAACTTTGGCTTCATTCTGATATCTCTGATATACAACACTTCACCTGTTTCAGTTGAAGCTCTCAGTCCTGTGCAGTGATGTGTGAAGCAGGCTGTGCCATCTTGCAGAAGCAACAGCTTTCTGCCCGCACTCTGCTACTGCATTCACAATTCACTACAGGCGAAACAGGCTTTCAATTTAACTATGCAGCATACCTTGGTCACTTTCTGCACCAAAATTCCCATAGAGATGTGGCTTGAGCCGGCCATGTCTGTCAAACAATACATTGCCTATGTTGCAGCTTTCCTGGCCAGGCACATCCAGGAAATACTGAAAAGGCATACTGTTCCAGCGCAAATGGCTACGACGAATCTGGTAAGCAACGATTCTGCCTGCATCGAGCTCTGAGCCGACTTGAATCTACGAAGAAAATAGCGTGCGTCAATGTATCAGGGATGCTGACACATTGGTCGATAAGCTGAGGTCTGCCACGGCTGCATGCTGACCTTGACTACAATTTCTTCACACCAGTGAGGCTCAGGATCGAGGTTGGCGGTGGACACGTCAAGGATGATTTCCTTCTTGTCTGCCTCCAGCTCAACAAATGCTGCTTCCTTAGCTAGCTTGGCCTTGTGTTCCTGGGAGTCGCTGCCGCGATACTGATCGTACCTCAAATATGGATCTTTCTCGCTCAACATCTCCACATACTGCGTGGTCAGTGGCATGTTGAACGATTTCTCCTGCCGAGACACGACTTCTCAGTCTTTGGGGCAGGAAGCGACAGGTGAATGTCCGCGGATGCGAACGCATTGAAACAAACTGAAAAGAGCTCCGGAACCAAGAAGGAAGCCTTTCACAAAAGGCTTTCGTGCTGTCTCCAGGACCCAGCAAGGCTGGAGCAACTTCGTACTGTAGAACATGACATGTGCCTCGTGTTGATGCATGCCTTTTACACGCTATGAAGTCTCGACTCAACACCAAAAGCAAAGCAAAAAAGGATGGGCTCTCCAGGGCACAAGGAGCCCTACTAGGCTGCGCCGTGGGGGACGCCTTGGGAATCACTGAAGAAATGTTTGTCGAGCGCCCTAATCACATCGAGTACACCCTTGAGCAAGTGCTTAGGCAAAGAAAAGCCAGAAAAGCTGGAGGACTTCAAACAGAACTTGAGGGTGGCGGTCCCTGGGAGCAAGTCACCCTGGAGCCAGGCGAATGGACTGACGACACAGCTATGCTTCTCTGCTTGTGTGACAGCATCCTACAGCGCACTACAGTAGACACAGCCGACCTGGTCACCAAGTTTAGAAGCTGGTGGTATCAAGGGTACAATGCTTGCAGACCCAACATGTCCCTTGGTCTTGGTGCCAATACACAGGAGGCGCTGGAGCGATTTGATCCAGAACAACCTGACTTGCTGACAGGAGGAGTCAATCCAGACAGTGATGCAGGAAATGGTGCATTGATGCGGCTGGCTCCTGTGCCTATATACTGGCACCAAGATTTGGACACCGCAATACTGATGGCTAGGAAGCAAGCACAAACAACACACAACATACAAGAAGCAATGGACACATCTGCCCTCATGGCCTTTGTGATGTGGCATGCAATCAATGGTCAGGACAAGGCAGCAATATTTGGTTTGCTTCCTGAGCTGCAAGACAAGCTGTTGCATGCAGAGGTAGCTGAGCTTGCAATGTCAAATGCCAAGTGGCGGACTGCACCTGAAGAATGTATCATCACCCTGCCCAGCAGATGTTTGTGGACACTAGAGGCAGCTTTGTGGTGTGTATACAATACTAGCAACTTTGAAGACGCGGTTGTGAAAGCTATCAACTTAGGTGGAGATGCAGATACTGTTGGGGCCATTACAGGCCAGATCGCCGGGGCAATTTACAACGTTAAGAGCATTCCTGAACGATGGTTACAGGGCCTCAAGCATCGAGACAGTATCTTGAAGCGTGTCATTGCATTGTATGGCCATAAGCATTATGATGTTGGACTGGCACTCTGTTACTAATACACCTGTGTGATGGTTACAATCAAATGTCGGACTTCTATCATCAAACACATTTACTGCATGACTGCTTTCGGCTGGTCACCTTCGGTGCAAGTTTGTACTCAAATTTGAGGTAATGTAATTGCATCTAGAAGTCCTAATGCACAACAAACTTACAGTGCACCCACGTGGGTTCGTACAACTACTTCAGTACAGAGGCCTGCCTAGCCGCACAGTCTGTATTGCTGTCATAACCTGACATACCTGCTCACACAATGAACAGAAGTAACCTAATTTCGTGCATTGACCTTGCCTATAGTGCTAAAGTTCAACAGTACCATCAATAAACTAAGCCTGTAGTGCTGAAGTTCAACAGTCCCATGATGCTGTTACACCCTGCCCTGAGCAGGAGTCCCCGCAGCATGGATCTTTATTGGACTCCAAATGGAGATGGTCTAGGTCTGCCTGTCATCTGCTGCTGGTTCTTGGCTGGTCCTGCAGGGTCCACCTGTCTCTACAGCAGACACGCAAGCACCTTCCCACAACCAGCATCAAGAAGCTGTCACCATCAGAACACCCTCAGCAGACATGCTTGAGCTCTGCTGCTACCACTGGTCAACAAGCATCACAATTGGCTGAACTGTGCAATGGGAGGACACATCTCTAAAGGCAAGAGGTCAGAGATGGCACTTAAGCACAGCATAGCGCAACACAGCACCTGAGTACATACTACACCACCTTTGCCACAGCTTTCGGATTGGCCATCAAGCAGAGTAATGGTGTGTGGAGCTGACCTGTGCGGGTGGTGATGAGATTTCAGGCTGGCTAGAAGCGACAGCTTGCTGTAAGGCATTGGTTTCAGGGCTTCCTCTGGACATGCCCTGACTCTGCATTGCTGCTTGCCCTGCTCTGTTGTTCCTGCAAACCAGACACCTTGCGCATTTGGCCAGTTGTAGCGTACTGAGCCTGCTTGTGCATTTGGCGTTGGGTTTGAGGTGAAGCCTGCTGGGGGTGTGTTTCCGGCTAGGTGCCTGTAGGTGATGCGCAATTGGCAGTTGCGCAGCTCTAGCATAGCATGACCAGTGCTGGCAAAGATGGACAGTGAAATGGCTGATGTAAACATGGCAAATGTTGCCACAAAACAACATTCATAATGTTTGCAAGACGGCTGCAAGATCCTGAGCTGCTGCAGTGCTAGGCAGTACGTGGTAAGATAAACCTTTCAAAGCTAGAGCAGCAAACCCAGAATTGGGAGATTGCCTATGAACAGCAGAGTGATTTTGAACCTGCCTGGTCTGTGATGCAGCTCTTGCTCTGCCATTCTGGGTTTGCTGCTCTGGCACGGCCTCAAGCACGACACTGGAGTAGGGCAGGAGGGGGTAGCAGCCCTCAGAGGTCCACATGCCCATCTGAGCCCTCGCAGTGTCCACCTGATCTTGACTCAGCTCATCGTCTGCCTCCAGAAAGTCGTAAGGTGCTGCCTGCATGCAATCTCCAATCACTGGCATGTAGACAATGCGTTTGAGGCATACGGATGGCAAACCTTGAGGCCAGAAATTCAGTGAAGCATCTTGCTTTACAGCAGGCCTGCATCCTGCCAAAGCAATGCAAGTACAAAGCTGCATATGTCTGGTGTGTCCAGGCATCCTTGCAATGAGGAGCAGATTGCCAATGTCACAAAGTTACAGCTGAAGCACCATTCTGGCACCATGGAAGGAGGAGGATTTACATCTCCAGCCAACCAACTGGGTCGTACAGATGTGCCAGGGTTGTCAGTATCCTAGTCCAAAAACTCAGTACTAAGTGTGTATCATGTCTCAACAGTTCAAAAGAAAACAAGGCTGTCGTACCTTTCCGGTGTCCATGACGGCTTGCCAGACCAGTCCGGGCCAATGTGGCAGCACAACAGTCTGGGGTCTGTGACTGGTGTTGAAGGCACAGTACAGGCCGCCTTGACTGGGGCTGCTGACAGTGAAGGCTACCAGGCGGGTGTCTTCCGTCCAGTCTGCCTCACCAGGCATTTTGCCATGCCAAGTCATGGCCCCACCATCCATGAAGCTGCGCCTCCTCAGCTCTGGCCGTCGCTTTCTACAAGATGACATTGCTCGTTAGCCCTGCAGGGTTTGGCTGTGGATGCAAAATGCTGCTGCCAGCGTTTGTGTGACACGTCTGCCGCTCCATGCAATGTGCAATAGTATTGCTGCTTCACTAATATCTAATACCGGAACTACTGCTCATCACCACTGAATGCCGTCCTGATGATAGCTAGGGAGGCTGCCCAGCATCAGGGAGTGCAGTCATGCAAGAAAGAAAGTAGATTGACTGCTGCAGAGGAACAAGCTGTAACAAGTGTGTGTAACTCTGTGCTGAGGCGAGCTCAGTGGATGCACGTGTGACAGCAGCGCTGACCGCAGGTTGACAAGGCAGCGGAAGAAGCGGGCATAGCCAGTCTCATCCTGGCCTGCCTGCTCCCAGTTGAACCAGTTCAACTCGCTGTCATGGCAGTATGTGTTGTTGTTGCCTCCCTGCACAGACCACAACTTGACTGCTGATGCGAATTATGGCTGGCATGAGCATGAGTGCAGCAGGCATATCTGACACATGACAGCATGGTCAATGCATTGGCAGACTTGAAGACTGGTCCAGACAAGCATGCATTTCTGGCAGCAACAAGGTAGTAGAAGTCATATTAATTCTGAACCATTAAAATCTTTTGTGCAACACAGGTTGGCTGGCTTCATGATGCTCTGCCCTGGCAGCAGCAGACTTTTGAGGCATGACACACAATGCAGATTGGCTCTGGCATACCTTGCTGTGTCCATATTCATCTCCCATCTGAATCATGGGCACCCCATGTGACAGCAGCAATGCAGCAGCCATGTTGCGTATCTGGCGAGACCGCAGCCGCAACACTGACGGAGTCTTTGTTTCCCCTTCTTCCCCACAGTTCCAGCTCAGGTTATGGCTTTCACCATCCCTGAAAGTCATGTGGCATGTTGAATAGCAGGTTACAGGCTGTGCATGTCAATGATCTGAAACAGCTTGACTTCTTGCACAAACAACAGTGTGAAAACAAGATGTGTGCATGACAGACCTGTTGTCTTCGCCGTTGGCATCATTGTGCTTTTCATTGTAAGCAGTGAGGTCAGCCAAGCTGAAGCCATCGTGGGCAGTCACAAAGTTGATGGAGTGTGCCGGCGCTCTGCCGCCCTTCCACTTGCGGCCGCCATTGTTTGCCCACCACTCACCCTCTGCCGGCTCTGTCTGGCTGTACAAGCCTGGGCTGCCGCTCATGGCTTGAGCAAATGCAGCTGCCCACGGTCCCTCTGTGCCCTGGAAGCACATTCGAACTGTTACAACTCACAAACTGTCAACCACAACACTATCAGAAGATGCAATGCAGCTGTTTGAAGCTAGCTTAGCTGTGTCAAAGTGGGCGCATGACAAAAATTGCAACAGTTGCGCTAGAAGACACTGAATGTAATCACTCCTCATTGCAAGACAAGGGGGGGACATACTGAGTAAATGTAAGGCACAGATGATCAACACTACTAAACCCTGCAGCAGCCACGGGCATTTGTCATCGCACTTCATAGAATGATGGCTATGCAGCAGCATGATACAAGCTGCACCTCTGTCATGCTCATACTGCCCAACAAGCCAGTTTGTCGGAACGTCACAAACAGCAACATGCAATGCACACCTTAACAAATTGGCGGATTGTGTCCCTGAAATGCCCATTCCATTCAGCCCATTGACCTCCATAGTGTGGGAATGCCCCAACCTGGTTCAAGCCATCACAGTCCCATGCCTCAGCAATGAGCTTGCAATTGCGCAGAACCGGGTCCTCGCTGATCATCTCGATGACTGGGGGATCTGTGAGAGGGGTGCCTGTGGGGACCCCTGCACCCTCTTCCATGATCCCTGCAGACATGACTGCCAGGCTGGCACAAGCTGCAGTGCATAGCCTACATGGTAGTGCAATAACAGAAACATGGTACAATGTGGTTCATAGCAGCAGCATATTACACTCCAAGACAAGCATCACATGGCTGGAGTAGGGAGATGATGTTAATGCCTGAAGCTTTGTTGGACAATTTCTGCTTCAGTACCTTGTATCTCTCAAACAATATTTGGAGCTAGGCATGTGCCATTTTTCCCTATGATGACCACTCTTGTTGCACTACAGAATATGTCACAAGATATCAACATATGCTACAGCCTCAAGGCTTGGCTTGCAGAGGGCATTATGAACACCAAGCATTGTCATCACACAGCCATTGCATGCTACCACTGCAGTGTGGTCAGCACAGCGTGCCGTCTGACCTTGATCTAAGTCCTCTTCCATGCTTGGCAGGCCATTGCCATTGCCATTGCTGTTGCCGTTCCTGCTGTTGGTCTGACTCTGTGATGGCTTGTGCCACTGTGAATGTGCTCGCGTGAGTATAGAGGCTAGGTCAAATCTGAAGCCATCTACATGCATCTCTACGACCCAGTAGCGCAAGCAGTCCACAATAAATTTGCGCACAACTGGATGGTTGCAGTTGAAGGTGTTGCCACAGCCACTGTAGTTGTAGTACTGCCCCTCGGGAGCCAGCATGTAATAGACACGGTTGTCTAGGCCCCTGCAGAAGCAGCAGTACAGTTATGAGTATCATTGCGGAGCCAATGCATGCTTCGGTATTGCAATAAAGTACTGCGGAATGTTTTGATGCTCATTTGCGCTTTCCCTGATTAGCGCGATTGGCCAGAAAACTTCATGGGATGACATGGCAGCTGATGCATGCCAGTAGATGGGCTTGGGTGCAGATTGCACTGTGACTAGCAAGTTGCTCAGCCAGAAAAGCAAATATGCACAAGTCGAGGTGCACAGCAGTGGTGGCACTGTTTAACCTGGTGCAGCGCCGAGCGTTCACCTGAAAGACAGAGTAGGACCCCTCTCATTGCCCTCGGCAGTGTGATTGAACACAACATCCATCAACACCTCTATGCCACGCCTGTGGCACTCTTTCACCATGGTCTTGAACTCCTTGACAACATCTTGACCGCCCCTGCCCTGGGCAGCAGCCTGGCTGTACCTTGCCATAGGGGCAAAGAAGCCAATGGTGGAGTATCCCCAGTAGTTGTAGCGGTAGTTGCTGTCTGTTCCAGGAATCAGCTGCATAGACAGTACACATAAATGATGTTTTGCATAGAGTTGCTGCTGCCATGCTTGGGTTCCACATCATGCTTCTAAGTATTTCAGTGACGGTTGAGGATGCCGTAGACCCAGTGAGCTGAGTGGCACACCTGTTGATGTAAGCAGGGCATGTGTCAAGGCGCACCATTGTGCAAAGAAAAGCCTTGGGAATGCCTGTTTGCTGCAAGTTGTTTTGTGATGTGATACGGGTCCTGTTCTATCAGGAGTGAGAAATGTTGGTAGCCAAGGGCTGCACCTGATAATACTCGAGCTCATTGAATTCCTGGACAGGCAGCAGCTCAATGGCATTGATGCCCAGTGCTTGCAAGTAGTCCAGCTTCTCCACCAAGCCCAGGTATGTACCTGCAGGCATCTGATATGCACTGTTATCACAAATTGAAGCTGGACCCACACTGTCACACACATTGCATAAAATAGCAGAACCAGCATCCCATTGCTCCAAGCAGCCTAGGCAGACCACAACATGAGGGCAATACAGCAGGGGCTTGCAGCACAGCATGTCTGCATGAGCTGTGTGAACTGACTTGATGCACACAAGTGGCAAGGTCGCACCAGGTGCAGTGACATTGGCTGACGGATGGCGTGTGAAGCCTCTGACATGCAGCTCATAAATGATCAGCTGATCAAGGGGTATGTTGAGTGGACGGTCTCCTTCCCAGTCAAACCAGTCCTCCTTAGAGGGCAATGGAGCTGCCATCTGAGGCCATGTAGCAGCTATCCCTAGTACTGAGTCATGCTTGTAATTCAGGTCCTGCTCAAAGGACAAGCATCAGCTGGAAACAGCTTACAGGTGGAAGCAACTGACAAGTCTCTTTACAGCTGGCAGTAAGGTGCACTTCTTTGTGCAACTCTCAGCACTGTTGGCTCAGCCATGTATCTACTCAATGAAAACCAATCTTGCATGTATGTCATGCCCTAGTGACATCTAGCTAAATGGATGTGATGATATAATGTGCCATGCGCATTGCATATGGCAAAGATGTACATGCTTGCCAATCAGTGTTGCCCAGAAACTGTTTGGTTCCTCCTAGGAGGAGTACTGCTACTTTGTCAAAAAAAGAGATAACGCACCTGTGCCAGCTGCCCATACTGGCATCTGCCTACAATGGAGCGTGCATACGGGTCTATGACGACAGCCTTCTGCAGCAGCATAGTCTTATGATTGCCACTGGACGTGGTCAGCTTACTGTGGGTATGTGTTAGTAGCTGCCGAAAGCATTGCCATAACAGGTGCATGGCATGTCAACATCATGTGAACCTACATTATCATACCGCTGCCCAGGATTGACAATAGTCACAGTGTCTTCTGCACTCTGCATTGAGTCAAAAGTGTCCATTGTGCAGTGGTCAACTACCACCTCTTCTTCATGGTCGCCCTTGACCCTAAAGCCTACAGGCAGGACTGCAGTGCTCAATCTGATGCACTCCTGGCGTGCATGTAAAGCAGCAAATACGCACCATACATCAGACTGTTGTCCAACTGGGGCAAGGCAATATGCCAGACATCGCCAGTCTTATTGTATATGTTGTGAAGGTCAACTTCATATGTTACATTGCCATTTTGCAGGTCAGTGTCTGTGAACAGGCACAAGCTGACGCCTGTGCCCCCAGCTGAGTACAAAGCAAAATTTATGGCAGCCTGCAAGTGCTCAGACTTCAGTGTACAAACAGACTCCACTGTGCATGCAGCAGCAAGCCTGTCCCAGCAGCTTCAGGGCTTCTTCACAGTTACCTCTTCTTGCAAGACTGTCGCTCCAAGTGGTGTAGAGCGGCCTCGCAAAGCGTCAGCGAATGCTGCAGAGGCTGCTTGACCTGATGGCTGAGATGCAGGCATTTCCACGTGGACAATACGATTTTTGAAGGCATTGCGTGTTGAGTTGCGGGCCGTTGATGCTGACGATGCGGAAACTTGACTGACTTTACAGATTTGTCCTCTTGAAAACGTTGGGAGTTTCCTGAGAAAGCAATCAGGATCCTGGCTTAGTGACTGATCATCCGATAGCAGAAGTGCCCGCGAGAAATGATGATCGATGTCTGGAGTTGCACGACGTGATTCCAACAAGGTTCGAGCTTGTCGACCACCGACCATCACCTGCAGATTGACCTAAAAAGCGTTGCGCTGGAACTGGGCGCACGAACGGAGATCGCGCCCGTTTCCAGCTTCATGGCTAGCAACCGCCTCCTCCTGTGACATCAAGAGCGAGCATGCGGAGACTGGAACCTTGCATCCGCAGTCACGATGTCAACCATGTCTCAGTCAGTCCGCAAGCTTCTCCGCAATGTCAGTTGGCTTCTAAAAAGTTTCTTTGTAGGGCTTTGTACCTGCTACACGTTTAGGTCTTCACAACCAGACTTGCCCTCTTCTGCTTCGGTGAGCTCTCCAATTGATACTTTCCACACAGACAGCACGTTTGTCGACATCACCACAAGTTGGGACCGTGCAATCGGTCAGCACGACTGTACTGCTTTTGCACTGTTGCCAACTGCATTGATCTGAATCCGGAGGCCTGAGGGCAGGCTGAGAGTGCCAACTGTGTGTTTTGACAAAGCACGAGGCGCTGGTTCACATAGGCGGGCCCCGCCCAGGCATGGACCGTGATTTGTTGGGAAGCAGACGCGCGTGTGATAGCGATAGAAGTACCATTGAGAGGGCAGCAAAGCGTCCCCGTCGTGCACAAACGGTGAGAGCCTGTTGAGTATGTGCTAGTTTATGGGGAGCGCCGTGTAGAGCGAGCGAGAAGAGCATCTGTGTGCGTTTGCTTTGCTGTTGCATTCTTGCGGTCGCGTAGTTATGCATCTCTAGCACAGGTTCGTGCGTCGCAAAACTGATGTAGCAGGTCTTCTTGTGCATAGTGGCCGAGTCAGGCAGGACTTTGGATTTTTCGGGTTGGCGACTTGCTTTCTAGATTGGCTGGCTTGTCAGTGACTGTACTGCACAAGTGTTGTAGCTGTTCGAACGGGTGTGAGGTTACAAGATTGCATTACATATCCACCACCTGAACGCATGAGAGGTCAGTCTGACAATCATTAGAGCTCTCGACATATCCTCGAAGGAGACGTGTCCTTGCTGGGGCATAGAAATCTCGAGGTGCAAGATGCAGAAAGAGGCTTTGCCTGTGCAGCTTGGCCGTTCAAGTCAGATCTACTGTCTTGCAAGGCCTGTCAGGCGTCTCCTGAATGTGGACATTTTATGCGTGCAACTGCCTTGCACCACCAATGCTGGACCCTCAAGGGCTTCCGCATGGTGCGCACTGTCAGACAAGCATGCAGATGCTGTGCAAGGCAGACTTTTACACCACCTGGTTCTGACCATTCTGCTTGTCGCGCAGGTGCATCACAGGAGGATGGAGGATATTGTAGACATCAGCATGGACTCCCCAGAAGGTGCAAACAGTCCACAATCATGGCACACTGCCAGAATTTCTAGCTGCACTGCTCAATCTGTGGAGTTCTGTACAACTGGTTTCACTCATGAATAGTGTTCTGTTTTCTGTCTGATGTCTTTCTGTCAATGAACCTTTTACGTGAAGATTTTGTACAGCAAATTTGTTGTTTTCCTTCTACAAGCCCCATAGCTATTTGTGCTCCTGAATGGCTGCTGTTCACTGCAAGCCCAGCTTTTGGGGTCAAAACGGCGTCCACCTTTACCACCTGCACTGCTGAACCCTGAATGGCCTGCTGATACACGTCATGTGGCTGCAGCCCACACCCGCGCCAAAGAGGCCCAAGCTCACCAAGGCTCTGACTACGGATCCAGCAGCAGGACAAGAAATGCAGAGTTGAGGGCCTTGTGGGGCGAGTCTGGGGCAGGCCCTTTGCAGGCCGGCCCCTCCAGCGCTGATGAGCCCATCAGATGGAACAGGGTGAGAAGACGAAGCAGCAGCAGGGCTGTCAGGCCAACTGTTGAGAGTGCTGCACCAGAAGAGGATGAGGTTATCATTTGTCCACCCCCAGGCGAGGCAAAGTACCAGCAGGCAGCTGAGTGCAGCAGGTTTGAGCCCCCATTTGTCCTCTGAGCGTGCATGCTGACACTTTGCTGCATGCCAGGAGCGCTGGAACAATGCTTTATCTGCTCTAGAAGGCACAAGTCAAGCTGTGCTTGAAAGGCTGCTGGCACAAAATCATGCTCGGTTACTCCACAGTTTGTCATGTGTTGTTGACATGGCGCATGGCATGTCTGTTAGTTGACCCAATCTTGCTTTCTTGTGCTGACAGCCACATCCGTGTTGCAGGGTGGAAGACATTGATGAATTTGAAGACTGCCTAGCTCCCACTGCCTTTGACCCTCTGTCGCTGGCTAGCTTTGCCACCAGGAGGCCTCCGTCTCTGACTGCAGCCTATCAGGTCATATCCCATCATTGCTGACTGCTTACGACCAGGTTGCCTGTTCTGTCTTGCACAAAGCATCATTCCGATCTGCTTACTTGCTGTTATGTCATGCCATGTTCAGCCTGTGCCTGACAGGAGTCTCTTGCATTCCAGTTTCCTCTGAACCAGTGGACTCCACAGGACAGAACTGCTTTGGCCTTATGCTGACTGTGTTTGTGCCACCTGTAGGGTGCTACAAGACCATCAAGATTGGCTGCAGTGCCCGCCCCACCACCCCCATGCAGTCATGACATACCCCCTACAGTCCTAGACCGCACAGTCTCCCCTGCCATGTACCACCACCTACCCTACCGTATGCAGCATCACCGCCCATATGAGCCCTTCGACACAGCTCTGCATCACCATAGCACCAGAAGCACTGCTCCCTATGAGCCCCACAGACAGCAGGACAGACAGGAGCCAAGACCTGCGCCAATGCACAGGCGGGTGACTAGGGAGTCAGCTCTGGAGATTCCCCCTTGCCCTGCTTACCCTGGAAGGCAGTCCAGGCGGGTGCCCACCAATGAGGAGCTGGCTGAGCGCATTGTTGAGAGGAGACGGCTTCAGGAAGCCAGAGATGCTACATTCAATGCCAGGTGTGGGTTGCACATACACTTGAGCTTGGGAAAGTGATTGTTGGGACCTTCTGCCTTCAGCAGCACAGTCGATCTCTCCTACATGTGGTGTCTGATCATACATGGTGTGATGGCTATCCCTGGGCATGTTTATTGCTGAAGCTGCCTGAATGTGCAAGACGTGTGTCTGGTACTGTGCTCATCAAAATGCAATGCTGCAACAGGAGGTGCACTCTACTCTGCACAAAGACTTTGCGCATTGCAAGTCCTGTACATGTACATGGTTTACACTGCTGCTGGCAACAAGCTGATATTTTTATGTACATCGCAGAGCTGTTGAGGAGGCTGAATTGAGACTGCGCATGGAGGAGCTGGAAGCCCTGGAAGCTGCCTTTGACGGCTTGGATGGCCCCCCTGGCCCACCCCTACCCCCTCCCCCTGCTGATTACAACTGGCGCAGCAATGCTGCGGACATGGACATGCCTCGGCCAAGGTGAGCAGGGAAACTCATGAGCATATGTAGACCTGTAGGCTTGCTTGGGTTCTGCTCTGTCGGACAAATGCCTGGGTATAAAGTTTCTGTGTGATGTGTTATGCCTTGTCTCCCCTCCTTGCAAGCTGTCCTGCTATTGCAACACGCTTGTCAGGACTGCCAAAATGTCCTCAGAGCTGCATTTGGTCTCTGTTCCATTAGGGCTTGTTAGGCATTGAGACATACTGCATGATGTGAGCAGTCTCTATCAAGCTGCACACTCTTACAAGAGTTGCACACCGTACATGATGTGCAGGCAGTCAGAGGGGCGGGGAAGGCGCAGGGGGTGGGGTCCAGGCTCCCTTGCAGAGGCCATGATGGGCATGTTAGGAGAGGATGCCCTCGGGGGTGTCCCTGGAGCCCGCATGCCCCACCCACCCCGCCACATTGCAGGCCACCTCAGTGCCATGAGGGCTGCCTTTGCTGGCATGTCTAGTGGGCGCTTGCCACCCCACTTGCTGTTCTCGGACAGAGACTTCAACGAGGATGACTATGAGGCCCTGCTAGCTCTTGATGACACCGTGGAGAACAGGAAAGGTAAACCTGAAAGCTTTTGCCCTTGTGTGGGTGTGTGTGTTTCGTTTCAAAGCTGTTTTGAGGGTCTATGATGCACCATGTGGCTGTGTGTAGTCCAAATCTTGGCAGATTTCATGTCATATTTACAAATTGATATGGTGACTTGTGCTTGTCTGTGTGTGCCTACTGGCTGATCATCTTGGGGCTGTAATTGACAAGTGCACAGGGTGTGTAGCATGGTCAAGTAAGTTGGTGATTGCAAGGGTAAACTGCCAGTCACCTGTTCTAGTCTGTGAGCTGTTTGTGCAGGGAGATCACTGCTGTTATGCTAAGGGGCTGTGTTTCCCATATGACAGGAGCAGATTGGGTTGTACCTCTCCCATGAGCGAAATGCACAGTCATTCCTGCGTTCTGATCTTCTGCTGTTTGTGAAGGGGCAACAAAGGATGTGATAGAGGCCATTCCCACTGTTCCAGTCCCTTTGGGAGGTCTGACAGAGACAGGGGACAGAAGGTGTCCCATCTGTCTGGAGGACTATGTGTCAGGCGCAACCTTGCGCCGCCTGCATTGCACCCACCAGTTCCACAAGCCTTGCCTCGACAAGTGGCTGCAGCAGAAGGCTACCTGCCCAATTTGCCAGGGAGAATGCAAGTCATGCGTCTGATTCCTGAAGACAGTGACGAGCGTCTGGGGGTTTAGGATGACAAGACTAGTGGTTGCAGTGTGTAGGGAGAAAACCATGTCAATGGGGTCTGTCTGGCTTTGCAGTGTGCACTGAAGTAGCTACAGTCATTACAGCCGCAGGAGGGGTTACATCATGTGTGAACTGCAATATACTCTGATGTTAGTGGATATACAACCACTAGCAAGTGCAAGTCTGCAGTTAGGAGAACGTAGTATACAAAGCAGGTCAAAGTGTGACCAGCTTTGCACATGTTGCAAGACACATGTATGTACAGTGATGTACAATAAGTTGATATGTCGGACAGCATGCAAATATGCTGCTGAGGGTATATTGCATTGCAAGCTTCAGGACGCCCAACAAAGCAACTGCTGTACTGTGTCACACAAACAAGACTACCAGCTGGAGAGAAGCAAGACTGGTGCAGGGTACATGCAGAAGACTGCAAGTCGGATCTGCAGCAGGCAGGTCTGGCTACGAGTACGGTAGCACAGCTGTAACCTTTGTATAATAATTTGCATGGGGGCCTGGATATGTTGGTTTAAAACCTCCTAGACTTCGCAAACACCACAAGGCGCAGTTTTCAATTTGTATGGGAAAAGCGGGCAAAGCCAAACGCACTGGAACAGCAGCAGATGCAGTTGCTCTCAAGACCAGTCTGAAAAGTCAAGACCAGGCCCTTTTATCTCAAGCAGCAGCCAGGCATGGGCCAGGCATGGCTCATTTGAATGCATTCACATGTGCATGCTCTGCATGTACTATGCAGCAGCAGGCATGTTGCGGCTGACGAGGATCAGGATGATGAACAGGAACAGGCCGCTAATTTGTGTTTAATGACCGCAGTATCTGTTCTGGTCCAATTAATTATCCAATATTGGCTAGGCAAGCCTCACACGACATGTGATTGTTGCACCGTCATGCAACATACCACTACATACCATATGTTGCAATAGCATTAGCTTGCAATGCTGTTGCTGCAGCACAAGCTGCATCTACTCGTGATTGTTTGATGAGCAGCTGTGCGTTTAGCCGGGATGGTAACACATCCCAGGCATACTTGACAGTTGAGAGCTTCTTGGCAGTATCCACTGTTCCCGACATACTGGCTGAAACGAGCATCCTCTAAAACAGGCACGTGAAATCTCTGGTTTGCATGGCATAAGCAGCTCGTAACTACTACATCTCGTCCATATGTAACATCACATGGTTGAGAGCGTGACCTGCATATACTTTACATGTGATGTGGTAAGGAGAAAAACAGATGAGGAAGGTCACAAGTGATTGGCCTTTCTCTGCTCATGTCTGCATGGGGGTTCAAGGCTGCAGCACTTGCAATGAGCAGGCAGCAGCCAATGAAGTCTGGTGTTTATATACACTCAAAGCTGGTTGCACACAGTTGTAAGCCTTGTAAGCCTTGCACTACGCTTCAATAAGCTTGCAAGGTATCATACTCCAATGTCATCTGTTGCTGAGCATGGCTGCTTTTCTGACACGCACAACAGTCAGGAGCAGCACAGCCCTCTAAAGTTTTGGTCATATCTTGTTGGTCAAGCTGCGCAGTATGCCTTCCGCAGAGCTGTAGTAACCTCCGCCAAAAAGGTTGTAGTGATTGATACAACAAGTACAGCTGTTCCCTATCCTCAAACCCTGCAGGAAATGGACACAACAGTGTCACAGACTGATCTGAGTGAGCATTGCAAGCAAATGCCAAGTCAGATGCGGCAATGTCAAATGCAGGAAAGATCTCCAGATTGAACACCAAATATGCAAATACATGTTGTTCACTACAATGCAAAGCATTTGAGCCTTGGCAAATCCCTGCACCCTAACAACGCATTGCTGACGAGGGAACACAAAAGCTGAGAGGCTGATCTGGCGCCTCAAGAAGCTCCCATCATGGTCGCCATAGACATGAATCTGTTTCTTCGGCAACAGACCAGAGACTGACCTGGTGCCTTTGGCAGCACTCTGTGATAAGCATCATAAAAGGCAGAACTGAAACCAGCACACCATGACATCCCAAAGTCTGCCTCTGAGTGACCATAGTAGACAGCTGGGTCAAAAATAGATGGCTCTCCATCTACGCCTGATATGTTGCCACTCCACAGGTCACCATGCAATACACTGGGCTTGACCTGCACATTGCATTCATATCTGGCTTGGACAGCATCCATGTGGTGCATGTGTGATGTACCTGGCCAGCCCAAAGGTGTAGTCTTTTCTTTTCTTTTCTTTCCATGTGTGATGTGCGCTTCACTCTTCACTAACGCCATGCAGCACAAAGGCTAAGCATTGTTGACTTGTTACCAAGGTAGCACAGGATAAGATTGCAGGTGCATTTCTAGCATACCAGACAGAAGCCAATACTTCAGGCAAAGTAAAGCTGCAACATCTCAAGCAGTGCTGCACGTTCTGTGATGGACATCTGTCATAGCAGCCAGCAACAATGCAGACAAGTTTATCTGAAGTACGCATTGCAAGGACGCCGCTCCTGGCAGGCAGGGTGCATGGCTGGCTGGCAAGCAAGGCTGCTAGTGCTTGTGCAGACTGTCTTGCAGCATATGCATGTGGTGCTGCCTGTGAACACAGCTGCAAATTGTGCAGAGTGTTGCTGCAGTGGCCTCAAAAAGCTCACATCTACGCCCTGAAAGAAGTGTTCCAGGTTGTCACACAGCTTCTTGCCCATCTGCTGCAGCTTCGGATCCTTAGTCAACTTGAGCTGATGCCGCAATCGGCGCTCTCTGTAGAAATCTATCCAGTTGTCCATCCAGCCATTGGGTTGTGAAGTGCCTCCAATGGTGTTGTCAATCGGGAAGCCAAACATGCCCTTCTTTGCTGTTTCATCCTGCACAGAGCAAAAACCAAATGGAACACAGACAGTAGCATGGGATTGCTTTGCACAGGTTCTGACAGGTTTGGCAGGTTATTGTGCATGCGGTATAGTGGTGTAAAGCAGGGTGCAGAACATGTTGGTGGCAACGCAAGTGTGATGAACAACAGTGATCAGCAAACTGAGTAGGTATACTAGGACAATGAGGTAGACCAGATTAAGCTATAAGGTGTGCCAGGAGTGTAACCTGGCACTTGCTGTATTTGTGTGCTAGACGAGGAGGTGGAGAGCAGGTGCAGGCCATGCATGCTGACAAACTACAATGACAAGTCAGCATATTCACCGCAGGTTCTGCCTTGTGCATTTCAGCTAGCCTCTGCCCAAAATCTGCCTGACTATACGACCCTCCGAAATCAAGGTACTCCATGACTATGAAAGAGCCCTTGCCTTGGCCTTTTCCTGCGCTCAACTGACTAAAGTCTGCAGCGATTGGGCTACTTGTGTAACATGAGCTTCCGGCAGCAGAACTTGGGTCAACGCATGCTGGTTTTGTCCAGCTCAAGGACACAAACAAGATAGAGCTCAAGGAGCTTACCTTCTGGCACAGCAGAAAGGTTCCCAAAATGGTAGATCTTTGGAATGCGCATTGATTTTGTATCTGCACAGCATGAACAGTTCAAAAGTTGGGCCATGCTTGGCAGCGACCACACGCGTTCAGTTGATGTCAGTTCAGAGCCTTACAGCAGCAACTGGGGTTGTGAAGGGAAGAATGGTACCATACAATGCCTGCAACCCGAGCGCCTCTCCTTCAAACATACTGGAATCCCGGCCTTGACTCAGCTTGACGAAGAACTTCTTGGCACTCTCTGTATGGTAAACATGGGCAGAGCTCCAGGAACTTGAGCCTGCTGAACTTTCCTTGACGACCTTGCCGCTGTCCAAATTATCAGCAATCCAGTCCTTGACGACTTCTTGGCCTCTGCGATTGCCACACGACCGAGCTTGCAGTGCGAGGCGCAGCGGCACATGCTTCGACTCGCATGCGTGAGAGTTCTTAGCATGTCAGCAGGGGATGGTTGCGGCCTACCCACTCGCCATCACAATTTTTGATCTAATGCTGAACGCGCACACTCTTGAGGTGTGTGTGTTTCGCTGCGGACATGCAGCGCGATTTTGTCCTTCAGCAAAATCACGGACACTTGACACCAATGGTGATGGACGAGCTGACGGGCGGTCGGGTCGGCAAGTTATCAAAGACGCTCTTGCAAACGGACAGGTGCAGATGCGCATTCTGCTCTGTGTCGTCCTCGTGAGGATATGGGTCGCATGCATATTGAGCTATGGTTCCGGAGCTTCTACTGGTTACTAACGGTTTTACAATGACGCTCAGGCCATTACTCATCATAGTGATGGTCTGGGTGCTGCCATGGGCAGACTGCACAGCTCATGAGTGATGCAGGATGCAGTATGTGCTGCTGCAGCAGCTTATTTGGCACTTGCTGCGCTCAATGGCATGTGAAGCTCAGTCATTCCCTGCAGCCCACATATCTGTTGTATTTTCGATTCACACGCTGCGCTGTTTGCCAACAGGCTGGGCGGTGTGGGTCAGATCTGCAGTGAGGCCTGAAGCGCTCACGAACGAGATTAAGTATGTGCTGCTGCAGTTGCTGCTGCTTAAAGCGCTTGCTGCATTTGTTGGAGTGTGCAGCTCAGCCATATCTCCTTCAGCTCATGTATCTGCTTGTTTTCTCATTGCATACGCTGCACCTACCTGCAGGCTGGCTGGTGCAGATGACGCTGCAGTGGGTGTGTGCATCACCGTCCTGAGTGATCTACAGTGAGGCTTCAAGTGCTGTGTGTTTGTCTGTGGCTCAGGCCATCACATGTCACATTGATGGATCATCACAGCTCATGAGGGCCACAGGCTGCAGCTGCTCATGTGGCACTTGCTGCGCATGTTGGTATGTGCAGCACTGTGCTCCTCTTCAGCCCACATGCTGCGCTGGTTATTGCAAGATGCTGTTGCAGTGGATGTGTGCACTGCTGCAGGCAGAGTTGAGTGAGCTGACAGCGGTTTTGCGCCTGGGTAACTGTTTGACTCTGGGTTCAGTGAGCATGAGTGGTGGGATCAACAAAGAGAGGGGTTACAATTTGCCCTACAGTGATGGGGATAGGTGCAGATGTTTCTCCCCAGCAAGCCATTGACTGATGGCCAGCCTGCGTCTTGCAGTCCCCAACTCAGTGATCCAGCCTGATCATGTTGCACTTGCTGCCCCAAAAACCAGAAGCTTTTGACTGTGCTTTTGTTCACTGACGCTTGTGCTTTTGTTGCTCATGCTTTTGCTGCTGCTGATTTTGCTGCTACTGAGTGAGCTGCAGCATGGCTCTACCAGTCCAGTGATCTGATAGTGGGTTGCCTTCGGTTCTGCAGCAGCAGCCAGAACAAAAAAGGTGACAGGTTGTTTTTGGGTTTTGCTCGCTGCCACTCGTGCTGGATTTTTCTGCTGCTTGGCACGGAGTCCGGAGTGACAGTGAAGCAGTAGTGTCCGCAGCCCAGATTGCAGCCACATTGACATGAACGCCACAAGTGGAGGTGGCGGTGACAGCACGCAAAGCGTGCAGTGGAGCGGGCTGCATGGGTGCAGGCAACACTGTTGCCACAACAGCGCTTCTCCAGCAGCTTCGGTGGCGTCCCATTGAGCAAATCTTTGGCACTGACAGTCACCTTGGAACTTTGTCAGGACACCGTCCACTTGCTGCCTTAGCACAGTCGTGTCGTCCCTCACCTCTGCCAGCGATCGTAGAGTTGCCAGCAAGAGCTGTGCACAATGTGAAACCCTCGCGTTTAGACGTCGTGAACGAGTTCATCGAAGCTAGCAAGAGTACGCAACACCAAAAGGCTGTTGCACTCAACCACAACTTATGGAATGAGAGCTGAAATGGACACAATCGTATGCAGACAAGATCCAGTCTAGATGGCTTCACAGGAACTGAAAGATTTCCTCAGCAGCGTCAATCCTACATACTTGGACTATGCAGATTCCATTTATGAAGGTGAATTCACCAGTAAGGCAGAGCTAGGAGCCGCTGACCGTAAAGACCTTCAGGCTTTGAAGATTCCCAAGGGTGCGGCTGGACTGATCATTGCAGAAGCTAGAGGCGCAGGTGACTCCTTCGTTGCCTTGCTCTTCCACCACCAGCCTTTAGTTGTATGCAGTGCATTTCCAAAGTGTGACCTTTGTCTTTCTTGAGGACATGACAGCCAAGACTATGCTGTAAAAGCTCCAAGCTTACACCGTCTTTGCATAAAGTATCAAGCCGTCTTTGCATAAACTATCAAGCCTCTGTAGTCTGAGAATGGCTTGCACAGCTTGTTGCATTCCTGCACAGTATCTGGTCAGTCTCAATGCAGACTGTCAGCCTCATGTGTGACTCTGAGGGAACCTGCTGACTTCTGTGCATACCCAGCTTGCCTGCATCTTGACCTTGCTTCTGAAAAAGGTCAATGCAGCTTCTCAGCCTTTTCTGTGGCGTGAGGGGTTGCTGTTGATCTCACAGCATATTTAGAAGGTACTGTCATGTAGTTGTAAAGCAGGACCAACACAGCCTCTAAATTCGCCTGCATCTTCACAAATATGTTGAAGATGTTCAATGCAGCCTCTCAGTTTTTCTGTGGCTGGAGGAGTTGCTTTTGATGATGATGTTTGATGGACACACTGAGCGTTGCTTGTGATGGGAGGATTTGCTGTTGAGCTATCAATGGTGTTTCCGCGCAGGTCTTTCACAGCAGCGCACTCCGGTGGATGCAACAGAAGAGGTTGCCAGCCAACTGTGCCCTGTCTTCCCGGAACCATTTTTTGTTACCAGCCTTCATGCTGCAAGCATCCATTGCATGCTTGAGGCAGAGCTGCAGACCAAGATTCCTGTTCCTGATGCGTACTTCACGCTTTATGACAATCTGTATCCAGGCCTGTTCCGGAGCAGCAGCGTTGACAGTGCATTTGTGCTCCTACAATCTGTCTCAAATGGTCTCTCAGTACCCCTTCCCCTTGGACGACCCACTGAGCTTTACTACACCCCATTTTGGCAAGCAGTAGGATTTGGCCTGCCAGAATTTATCTGCCAACTGCTCGGTGTGCCGCTGGACAGCAGCAGGTAACTATCTGACTGCACTTTGACTTGCTTCAATATTTGTATAGCTGCCCTGCGGTGTCACTTGGACTCATGCCCGATGTAGGAATATTGTGGACAACAGCATCATGCAGGAGGGCCACAAGCGTGACTTCCTGTTGTTCCTTCAAAACGTGATGGTCGTGGGAGGTGAGGACAAAGCATCAGATGCAGAGATGGAAAACGCACGTTTAGAACTAGTGGAAAAGCACCAGCCCAGCAACATGATGATGTTTGGACGGCTTGGTTACATTTTGCTCATAGCGACTGCTGGCACATCAGTACAAGTTGAAGCTCTTCCTGTTGGTGGTGCACCAAGGCTTACCACTGTTGTCCCTCGATTCCAGGTGACAACCCTCATTACTGCTTATTTTGTTATCTGGCAAGTCACTCGTATCTGCCAGCCAATGCCTTGCAAGGTCAAGGGCTTGTCACTCATCTTCTGTGGGTGCATCAAGTGCTTCATGTTGGTCCCCCATATCATCTGTCAGAGTTTTGCTTGAACCAAAGCATTATTGCAATTTCAGGCACAGCCATCTTGTTGTAACTTTGCACTTTGCATGCAGTGTGGCACCAAGGTTGGTCGCCGGAAAATGCTCAAGATTTTTATCAACATTGTCCGCTGGGTCAGAACAGTGGATCACATGCGTCTGTTGCCTCCTGGACCGCCCTCTGCTATCGACTATACTTTTCTTCGTGACAGCCCATATCCAGGTAAGGCCATCAGCCAGCTTTGGCATGGATATGGCTTGTACATGTCAGCTACTTGCAGGGATGTTTTGGTTGTGGTTGCTGCACCATGTGGTTTTTGGTGGTGCAACCAAGTATTAGCGTTGTAAAGCCATGCATGTCAGCATAGTCTTCTGCACAATGACAGTTGGAAACAAGCCATACTTTTCCTTTGGCAGGTGTGGCAGGGAAGACCCGCATCAAAGTGGGGCTAGACCATGTTGAGAAGAAGGTGGTGGTTCCCAATGAACATCTGAAAACGCTTGTTGACACTTACAGGCTGCTGCATGCCAAAGCCTTGCCAACAGCATCACAGGCATCTGCAATGAAGGTATGCACTGAGGGGTGATTCTGGCAGACTTTGCCAAGTTCTTGATGGTTCTTGCATCACTCAATGGAAACAAGCCAGTGGTAACTTGGTGCAGGTTGGCACCCACAATGTGGACCTAGCAAAGGAGGAACCCATGAATGGCTCATTGACAGGGCATGTCACAGTGACGTTGCAGTTGATCCCTGTTGGTTGCAAGGTCCACAACATGACACTGCAGCGACTACTGAACCTCACCAAGTGCATGCTGACCACTTTGGCAGTCATTCACAAAGAAGGCTTTGTCCACCGAGACTTGCGAGAGGAGAACATTGTCGAGACACAGTCAGGCTTTTGCCTGATTGATTGGGAGCTGGCTGGAAGAAATGGCGAATTGGTGTTCTGGAATGGTCCAAGCTTGCCATCAGATGTGCGTTTGAGGAACAGACCCTTTGTGTTCACAGATGACCTTTGGCAGTTAGGCATGACCTTGTCAAGGCTTGCTATGTTCACACACTCACTGCCGGTGTATGTAGATGGCCTTTTGCATGGTGGCTTTGACACTGCAGAAGCGGCCCTCGAAGCCTTACAAGAATTGCAGTCTTGACGCTTGTTGTGTTTTGACCCTTACTGAACTTTGTTTAGCTGTCGTGCTGAGGAACCAGGCCTTGAACAACTATTATGACCGCTTGTTCAGAGCTTGCTAAACATATGATAACCAGTCACAACTCATGACTATAACAGACGTACACGTGCCTCAACATTGGCCAATTCAATGTCAGCTTGTGCCTGCAAAGCAGCAAGCCAGTAGCAAGAGCCCACTGCCCAAAGGCATGCTGCAAGGCCAAGCTCGCCTCTGACAGAGGTAGAGGCTGTGCCAGTCAGCAGATTTCTGTTTTCAGTGCAACAAGTTGCAGTTGTGCACACAGCAGTGTAGGTTACCTGTCCGCCACCTCTGCCGAGAACTTGGCAGAGGCTGGCCTGCCCCTTCAAGGCACACAAGTTGTCTCTTGACTTCGGAGTGCAGACAGCTGAATCAGTGCCCCTTGCTAGTGGGGATCTGACAATTTGTTTGAAGCAAGCAATTGAGAGGACGATATTTGTTGACTTGCAAGGTTGACTGAATCCCAGAAGCTAGCAGGAAGCTACGTGAAAGCAACATTAGTGTCATAAATCCCACACACGTTTTGAGGCTTCTGCTGGGTACTCATTGCTGCATTCGCCCTGCGTCAGACCAGCAAACGTACATCAATCTTGCGCATCCACGCCAACTGGCCATGACCAACACCATATACACGACAGAACACAAGTGCACCGCTTTTGCTAAAGGTCATGATGTAGATAGTGGTGTACATGTAGTGAGATCAGCAAGGAAAGTCTGTGTAGCAGGGCTGAGGTAAAAGGCGCAGTGCTAGCGTGTCAGGAAGCTAATTTCCTGCACTGTTACAGTCTGCCGCGCAACATACTTTTTTGGCAAACAGCACTCTTGCTGTAATGCTTTGTCTGCCGAGAGCGAGCTGGGAGACTGGCACACAACAACTTGCAATGCTTGGCAAACATATGGCTCGGAGTGGACAGTACGACATAGATCAGCCTGAGGTTTGAACTGATGTTCAAGCCAGCGCCGCCACACAAGAATTATCTTCCACAAGTGCTTTGCCAAACAGTTAAGTTAGCCTTTTTTGTCAGCACCTGCAGCACACCTGTGTGCTATGCAATCAACACTCCTGAAAAAGGCGTCTTGATGCTGCACAAAACTAACAAAAAGTGTGATTCTCGTAGTATACTACATGTGCTGCAAGGCAGCCCTAGCAAAACCTCCTCTTAATAAACTGGCAAAAGCGAACTCTGATCTTCATTTGTGTTACATCTAGACTCTTGCACTTGTTACCAACAACAAAGTCAAGTGCAAGCAGCGTTGATGACCCCCAAAGCAGTTACAAGGCACTGTATTGTCTTTACAACTTGGCATTGGCCCTGACATTTGGGTTGAGCCGCGCTTCCAACACAGGCTTCCAGGCAGGGCCCTCCTCAGTGTCATTGAAGGGACTGCGCTGTGCTACTTCTAGTAGGCTGCGGTACACATCACCATCCTTCCTGCACTCACACACACACAGCCTTCAGAAATTGCGCAACAGCAAGCCTTGCAAAGCATGTCATGCACACGCCAGTGGCAACAGCATGCGCTGAGCGCCTTGCGAATAAAATAGATGACAGCAGCTCATTCATGACGTGATGACCAAGATGCATGCTTTCATATATCCTGATTTTGCTCATTGTGCCATGTTGTGACCCTCGGCTTCAAAATATAAGAGACTTGATACTATGCCCCACACAGACATGAGCCAGCAGCAGCAGAAAAAATTGCATGCAATAATTCATACACCACTTGTGCTCACCTTCCCAATGAACTGTTGAGCAGGTAGTCCTCAAAGCCAAAGCTGTCTACTAGGGCCACAGCATCAGGCCTCAGTTCCCGGAGCAGGGCATACTGCTGCTGCCTGATCAGGCTCGCCTGCTGACGCGAGGCGTAGTCATCCTCCAGCAGGTCTCCCAAGTCCTTCAGCAGTGCTGTCAGGCCAAAGAGAGACAGCAGGCGCTGCAGGACTGCGACACTTTGTGAAGACATGGAGCCCTGCACTCAAAATCAAGACTTGAACATGACACTGAAGGTGTACACAAATGTATGGATGAGTGGACACAGTAATTTGTCCAGTTTGATATCCAGTTTGCAAAATTGGCAAAGGCGGCTTTGGAGTCAAACACCATAGGTGGCAGCAGCTATACTTGTGCAGATGGCTGTGGGGACCAAATGGCAATCAAGACCAAGCCAGCATTATACGCACGGTTTAGTGCCTGGCCTTGATCGCTAGGGAACTGGAATCAAACTGGAACATGGAAGTAGAAACTTGAAACTGGAACTTAACCTCTGACCCAAGGTATAGCTGTTGAGTGTGAAGAGCATGATACTCCGCAACAGCTGCAGCAATCACACGCGATGGACCTTTCCACAGCAACAGCCGCAGCTGGCTGCTGCATGTTGACTGGTCTAATTGAATATGTTGTAGATCAGGCTACAGCAAGTGAGAGCTCACCGCTCGCTGCAGCTTGTCCACAGCATCTGCAAAGGTCTGGTGGAGAACCAGCATGCTGTGGGCCTTGGCCACTCTGATCATGTCCACAGTGCAGCTGTTCCAGCCGGGCCCCTCAAATTGCAGGTCCCCCCCGCATGCCTTCATCAAGCTCTGTGCAGCTTCTATGCACAACCTTGTAGCCCGATGCCTGCAGGGAGATGTACACCACATGGAGGGTTCAGCATTTGGAGGTCAGGTATGAACTGCTAGTGATGCTGTCTTGAGGGTGATCCTCAACTTGGGAAGCGTGTGTAATTCTAGAATTGCTTATAAAGAAGTGGCGTCTGTCCATGGCTCTTGAAATCTGAGCCCCAAGCCTCACACTCCAGACTTGACTTGTCAGCAATGAGCATCAGATGTTGTTGAACTCAACTCTAAAGTAGTGCCTGATACCAGGCCCGCATGCTGCTACTTGCCATTGCTGAGTAGCAAGCATTCTACAAAAGAATCATCTCCATCCCCAAGAGCAACAAAGCGGGCAATGTGAAAGCCTGCATGCACACACTGAGTGCTGCAAAATGCTTGTGGGCATGGTGACAATGCAGTACCTGAGAGCAGCCAGCTGCACGTCAGGCTCCCGCCACTGCTTGGCCTTGCTGACTTCACACTTGCTCTTCATCTCTGCCTTGGCGTTGCCTAGGTAGGAGGCGCTGCCCTGAGGAGCTCTGCCAGTCTGTGACCCCAGCAGGTTCTTCAGCAAATACCTCGCACTCTGCAAACATGGGCAAGCCTGTAAGGCACTCATAATGCAATGCATTGTTACACACAAACACGCAAACACAGTGAACGGACCATACACAGATTGGACCCAATCCTGTCAGGGTGGTATGCGCCTGCAGCATGTGATATACAGGTGTGTATGGCATCATCATGTGCAGCAAGATGCAGCAGGCAGGCGCTTGACAACAAACATAAGCAGAGGACGCAGGCTGGGCTGTTCAGTAGATATGTTACAAAGCAATACCTGGAGGCACAAGACATTGTTGTCGCCCTCCCAGGTGGCGTTCTGTACATATGAGGCATACAGGGTGGGCAGGCCAGACAGCAGACTGTAGCCGTGCCCTCCACAGCCCCGCCTGCAGGCCTCAATGCCATCACATGTAATCCATGTGCTGAGCGCCTGCACAATGAGTAGACGACCTCACACAGCAGATTCCAAAAAACAAGGCTTGTCACGGTGGACCACAGTTCTGTCAGGGACAATTAAGCAGACAGGAAAACACCATCGTTTGTTCACGGTCAGCACCTGCAAGCTGCAATCCATTGCTCTAGCAACTATGCCCAATATGACTGTGATCTTGTGGCTGTCTGACACTTGAGCTGTCTCAAGCAAAAGCATGGTGCACAGGAAAGAGAACAGCACCTTCATGCCCGACAGGATGGCATGCAGCTCTGGCAGCAGCTCAAAATTGCCCTGGTCCCTCTCCTTCTCAAACTGGTTGTACATGCCTATGCCAGACTTGCCCTGCACACCAGACCACATGTTATAGTAACAGCCCAAGGCTCTGGTAATGATACTGTACCTGTTCACTGTAGCAACGTACTGTACTGATGGTGCTGTTGGAACATTACAGCAGCATGTTGTGGCAGTAGTAGTGGTGGCACACTGTAGCACTTGCAGCTGCACAGCATGAGCAGAGCAGTGCTGATTGTCTGAATTGAATCAGGCAAAGGATTTTGTCTGTACAGCAGCTCAGCTGTTTGCTGGCAGAACTGTATCAAAGATTGTGTGAAAGCAAATTAAAGTCTACGCATTGTTAGCAATGGCGGGTGGAAGCTGATGTGATCAGTCCTCTTGAACAAGGCATCAAATCTTGCAAAAGCACAATCAGGGCACAGCCACTGAACAGCTGTGGGCTTGATGATGTTGCCTATGCTGCAATGGTAGGTCACTCGATGAAAGTATGTACAGCCATGGCGGCGAAAAGGCATACCATGAAGATGAGGGCATAGGCAGCAGCCACAAGGGGCATGAGCTCAGCATTGGTGTTCTGGTAGTCCAGCACTTGCAGCTCCTTCTCCCCTGCCTTAGCTGCAGTCTGCCGCCTCACTGCATTGTATCTCACCTGCAAGCAAGGCACGTGCATCAGAGGCACATGCATCACCGAGGGGATGCAGGGATGGGTGGATGTCAACACAGCTATTGGAGTGAGCTCTGGTGCAGCTGATCAACAGAGAAGACTTGATCAGGGGGTTGAACCACAAATCATGTCATGGATGTTAGGGACATGAGACCCAATAGCATGCAGACTGTGCAGGCAGTATGCTGTCAAGAAATCACGCTTCCGCATTGTATATTGTCCCTGCTTCACCAAAAATCTGCCTGCAGCGGTTACTGTACAACCCTGAAGAAGCTGCTCTAGATAAGTGACCATCGCTGTGCTCAACTAGAGAGCTCTTAGCACACATGACTGAGCGTGTGCATTGATCATCCTACTCTGTGCTGAAACCGTACTCAACAGCCAGATATAAATTCTTGACATGCATCAGCTTTGCAATACACGCCATGAAAGCTGTCAGCAAAGCATGAGCACACAAGACCAGCATCTCCCATGGGATCATCAAGCATTGCAAACAGACCACAGCAGACATGCTTAGAACAGTTGCAGCAGGCTTGGAAGCATTTGTTACCGCAATTGTGGTCGCTCTGGCCAGGATCCAGCCAGCGTCTTCGACAATAGTGGCACGCACATACACCATGGTGGCGTACGCAGCCTTGGCATTGGCTGGTGGGGGCGGCATGTAGTCACCCTCTGGTGAGATCTTGGCATACCGCATCATCATGTGATCACGTGCTGCATTACACCCAGGCTTTATGAGTTCGCAGCTCAGGGTTCACATGCATGCACTGAGGTGACAATGGCAGACTTGGCATTGGCTGGTGAGACAATGAGCGTATTACTCTTGACAACAGGGCTGACATGCTGATCCTCAAGATGGCATGCCACATGCTGGTTGTATGCAGCTGTCACAGGTACAGGAATGGAGTGTCCATATGACAGCAGCTTTTGCAGCACATGAAGGGCAATGACTGCTGCTGGAAGACCTGTGATGCAGCGTCACTCCTCAGCAAGGAACAGCAGACCAGTGAACCAATCAAGACTGCTTAGACAGTGTTCTGCTTAGACAGTGTTCAGGGTAGCAGGTGATGCCACAAGACAGACGCTCCCAGCAGCATGTTGCAGGCACTTACGCAGCTTGACGTATTCAAAGCGAAGGAAGCCATTGTCCACGCCGTTGTATCCAAACTTGGGCCCAATGTCACCAATTGTCACACCAGGCAGGGGCTTGTGGGTGGCCAAATCCCTGATAGGGGTGATGAAGGCGTGCATGCCATAGTCTTTGCCCTTTGTAAAGAGGCGAGCCATCAAGATGACGTGTGTGGATGTCTTTCCCAAACCTGTAACATACCAGTGGGGGCTAGTGGGACTTTGACTTGAGATGGGATCAGTTGTGAGACCCAGTGGCCTGGACAACTCCTGCAGATGAATGATCTTGAACAAAGTGCTGAACAGGCTCTTATCTGGTTAGCATTGTACCTTCAGGTTTTGAATCAAATTTGCTGCAAAGTATAAATGTGAACACCATGCAATGTCTGGTGTTTGACTTCCTCACACATTCCAGGTTTTGAATCAAATTTGCTGCAAAGTATGAATGTGGACACCATGCAATGTCTGGTGTTTGACTTCCTTGGAGTTGAAACTTCCAACTTGTGACGCAATGCCAGCATCCACACATGTGTATGCAACTGCAACATCTTGACACGCCGTCCTGCTTTACCTCCTGGCCACCACTTGGTACTGGTCAGAGTAGGTGAGTGTATGATGAAGTGCTCAGTCTCAGGGTCATATGTGGCTGTGGTTTCCAAACCACGCACAAAGGTTCCATGACCCAGCTCTGTCTGAGCGTATGTGCCAATGATTTCCAGCTTCTGGGCCATGGGCAGCCACTTGGCTTGCTGCTCTGGAGATCCTTGGGACATCAGTGCTGGGATAAACATCTGCAGTGGTTTGTCATACATGATAATCATAATATATTATACAGCAAAATCGAATGTATAGGCGATGGCAGCTGCCAAGCCGTGTATGCAGAAGAGTAATACAAGGGGTCTGAGGTTGCATGCAGCTTGCAAACTGTACGAGAGCACTACGTCAGTATGCACTGCTGACTGTGAAGATACGACTCACTGCACAATGCCAGAAGTGCAGGCAGCATGCACCTGCAGGTGAGGTATGATCTGGCTGCAACACCTTACAGAATTGACTGTTGAAGCAGCAGAAGCGCTTCCTGCTGATGGATGCATTGAATTGCACCAAGCTGTTACAAGTGAGGAATGCTGAGTCAAAGAGAATCATGTTCATCCGTCAAGCATGTGTCAGAATGGGAACGTCTGCACTTTCACAACAAACCAGCAGCAACATTGGCTGACTACAGGTTAGGCAGCATACCCCAATGTGAAGCTCCAAACCACCTGGCATGAACAGCAAGGTCCTCATGAGTGTTCCCTCCTCCATGCTTATCTTCTTC
>JAABUO010001180.1_pt1 | contig 36280 bp, 27 predicted proteins | sample 5559291 | NCBI WGS metagenome assembly JAABUO01 (sample SAMN10711878, study PRJNA513372) | rock metagenome | isolation source: Antarctica rocks | place: Antarctica: Victoria Land, Finger Mt sud
CCGGCAGAGTATGGATGGACGTACGCAGTACTACAGTTCCCGATCTTTCTGCTCTTCACGGACTGCTTCATCTATCTCATTCATCGGGGCCTTCATCACAAGGTCATCTACAAGCGCCTCCACAAACCGCATCACAAGTGGATTGTGCCAACGCCGTTTGCATCGTATGCATTCCACCCACTAGATGGATTCGCCCAGTCCATTCCCTACCACCTCTTTGTCTTTCTCTTCCCGCTGCAGAAGTTCGCCTATATCGGGCTTTTTGTCTTTGTCAATATCTGGACCATTTTGATTCACGATGGAGAGTACCTGTCGAATAATGCACTCATCAACTCGGCTGCCTGTCATTCGGTCCACCATCTCTACTTCAACCACAATTACGGACAGTACACTACCTTGTGGGACCGGCTGGGCGGCAGCTACCGACGGCCGGACGCGGAGTTCTTTGACGAGAAGCTGAAAATGAACCCGAGCACATGGAAGCAGCAGAGCAAGGAGATGGAGCATATCGTTGACGAGGTGGAGGATGGGGACGATCGAGTGTATGGGAATGAGAGGAAGATGAAGTAGACAGCCACGTTCTTTCATTAGCAAGTATGCAGCTCTAATTTTGTACATGTTGGACCCCTTCTCTAGCGCTGCCATGGGACGCTAGCCCATGGCGTAATGTCAGTTTGCGCCCTGGCGCTAGCATAGGACGCTAGCTAACCCGGCGAAGCATCGACCCGCCTCTCTAGCACTGGCATACGGTGCGAGCCCGTCCAGCGCAAGCGTCGATCCGCCCTCCCTTGCGCTCGCATATTGCGGTAGAGAAAAGGCGTCTGGGCTTTGCGGGTCGCGGCCGGTTCGCGAGCCAGCTGCCAATGCACTGCCCAGAGATTATCCAGATCGACGTGCGGCAGGGTGCGTAGCGGGTAACAGGCCCTGCGATGGAAGATCACCGTCCCCGCATTTGCCGAGATTCGCTCAGCGTCCATATGGCTCCGCGGCGAGGCGTCGGGTCGTGGGCGTGCTGCTGGGGTTGTAGCTAGCGAAGAAGGAGGCACTGTCTTCTGACTCGCGGCAGGCGGAGGGGTTCGTTTCGGAGCCGGCCTCGCATTGTGACTCGAAGCAGGCGGATGGGGTTTTGGAGCAGAAGGTCGTCGAGAAAGAGGTTGCCCTCGCTGGAGCGATGCAGCCTGTCCCAATGCCGAAAGAAGTTTCGGTTTTGCTGCGGACGGCACATGCGCACGAGGCGTCGACGTGGCGAGTCTCTTCGGAAATCCGTGTCTCGTGAATGCGTACACGGGCTGAGCGTCCCGCGTGCGCGACGACCACCGCACAGCAGCCATCGGGTCTGAAGGCGACGTCGACCTCTTTGGCGTCACGATGGCCGCGCGCACAACATCCTCCTTCGTCCCTGTCTGTGGCGCCCCGCCTGGCTTCATTCGCATGCGTTTCGGCTGCCGCGACTCTTCCGCCCACTCGAGTTCAAAGCCCTCTTCGTAATCCACAAGGTCGGCTGCGTTTTGAGAGTGCGCGTCGAGGATATCCTGGTCGTCCAGATCCTCCTCGGACTCCAACTCCCAGGCGACGGTGACTTCTTCCTTGTTGTCGTCTGGGCTTTCTATGCGACGGCGTTTGTGCGAGTGGTGAACTGGCTGCTCTTCCTCCTCGTCGCTCTTTGCCCTTGCTTTGTTCTGCGGCGTGCGCCGCGTCGCGAAGGCGCCGTCCGGAATATTGGTGGTAGTCTCCATCGCCAAGTCGACCACCGCGACCTCTTGAATCTGCTTTGGCTTTGCAAAGATCTTTTTCGTTGCACATCCTCCCACATTCCCATTTGCTCCATTTGTCGGCGCTGGAAGCGATGGGAGAAAGACCCTTTTCAGTCGTCGACTGGGATGCTCGACGGAATCATCCAACGGCAACCGGCTCTGCGCCTCCACGCGCGCCCGCTGCACAGCTTCCTGTCTACCCCTCTTTACAGACGGCGTGCCCTCCCTTAACGACGGCGTGGCGACGCGCACGGGCGGCGGGGGCATGCGCATCACCAGGTCCGCCTCCTGCCGCCCCAGCCTCTGCATCAGCACGCTGTCCCACGACTCCGAGCCCACCAGCTCGTCCGTCTCCTCGAGCGGCGGGCCATCGCGGGCCATGCTGAGGCTGCGGGCGGCACTTCGCGGGGTGCTGGGCACGTCGCCATCCCCGTTGCCCACCAGCTCATGGCACAGCTTGGCGACACGCTCGTTGGGATAGGCCCTGCGGGTTACCAGATGCGCGTAGAGCCTGTCCAAGGCGCGTTTGATACTCCTCAGCTCATTCTCGTCCAGCTGCGCGCGTGCAATCATTCATTCCCCGTCATTCGTCGTGGTGCATGACACAACTCTTCCGATTCGCGCCGGCGTGGAAGATGCCAGCGGGCGGTCGCACCGTGGGCGTGTACGCGGCGGGCAGTCTGTTTGCGCTCGGGTTCTGGTTCTTCCTCGACGCGGCCATCTACTCCAAGGTGCGCAATGGGGGCGAGGTGCACGTCGCCTTCACGGACTGGATCCCGGGCATCTGCTCGTGCTTGGGCATGCTGGTCATCAACTCGATCGACAAGAGCCGCCTCTCCTCCGACTCGGCCTCGTTTAGTTACAGTAGCGGCGGCGTGGCGTGGAAGGCCAAGCTGGTGCTCTTCATGGGCTTTGCCTTCATGGCGGGCGGACTGGCTGGCAGCGTGGTCATCCTGGTGCTCAAGTACGTCATCCCCGACTACCCCTTCCCTACGCTCTACTTTGGTATTGCCAATGTGGCCTCCAACGCCCTCATCATGCTCTCATCCGTGGTGCTCTGGATTGCCCAGAACGTGGAGGACGAGTTCCAATACAACCTGGCTCTATAGAAGCAGAGGGACAAGCAAGGGAGCAGGAATGGGTACAAGGTCTTATATAAAATAGTTACTCCAATTGAATTCGCAGCTTTTCCGCTGCAATCGGCGTGAAGGTGGCCAGGTCGATGCCCGTCTCGGCCAGCGCCGCCCGTGCATGGCCCGGCACCAGCCTCTCGTTCAGCGCTGGCTCGATGGAGAGCTCGTGCGCCGAGAAGTTGAAGAGCGGGGGCAGGTCGCGGCTGCCGCTGCTCGGGTTCCGCGAGTTGGGCAGGCGCGTCTCGGGGTCTCGTAACTCGTCAAAGAAGGGGTGGCACACGGCTTCCAAGGCCGACAGCCGGTGCGACGGCGTGTACTCGAGCAGCTTGGAGATCAGGTCGATAGCGTCCGAGGGGCCTTTGCGGAAGACCTTGCTGAAGGGGTGCGACCGGATCTGGGGGAACTTGTGCTCCATGTAGTTGGGGTTCATAGTCTTGATCTGCTCGCGGGTCGGGGTGCCCAGCACCTTGATGATCTCCACCAGCTGATCGATGCCAGACTCGCCGGGGAAGAGCGGCTGCCCCAGCATGAGCTCGGCCATGACACACCCGGTGGACCAGACGTCTACGTTAGCAACCTACTTCTAGTCTCCCTACCAATCTTGGTTGTGTAGTTTGTGGCGCCAAAAATAAGCTCCGGCGCCCTGTAGTAGCGCGAGCAGATGTAGGAGACGTTGGGCTCGCCGGCCACGAGCATCTTTGCGCTGCCAAAGTCGCACAGCTTGAGGACGCCGGTGGCAGGGTCGAGGAGGAGGTTCTGGGGCTTGATGTCGCGGTGGCAGATGCCCTGGCTGTGGATGTAGGCCAGGGAGCGGAAGAGTTGGTATATATATAGTTTGACCTCCAGAATGGGCATCTGCGTCTTGAGCTTGGTGAAGTGGCGCGAGGCGCGGTAGACGGTTTCGGGGACGTATTCCAAGACGAGGTTGAGGAAGACCTCGTCGCGCCGGTCGCCGCTGGAGTAGAAAAAGGCCTTGAGCTGGACGATGTTGGGGTGCTGCACCTTGCGCATGATCTGCAGCTCGCGGTTCTTAAAGCGCTTGTCCTGGAGGACGCGCTTGATGGCGGCATCCTCGCCCGAGCCGACCAGCTTGGTCTGGAAGACGACGCCGAAGGAGCCATTGCCCACGATCTTGCACTGTGTATACGAGAGGTCCCACTGCTCGCCGGTCGCACCGTCGTGCACAGTTTCCTTGATGACCTCGCCCATGCGCAGGCCCTGGAAGGAGTGGTTCATGGATGGCTGTCGAATGTCCAAATGTGCAGATTGACGGGGGAAGGATACATAAAGGACATATACAAGGACATACGGGGAAGAAAGAGGCAGAAGGACAGAAGAACAGATCCCAGGAAGAATCATCAACAATTGCTCATTGTCGGTCCCGCTGATGGTGGGGAGGCTGGAAAGGAGGGGTTTTTGGGTCACGAGCAAGGTCACGAGGAGTGGTGGCGACCCTGTTGCGCTGTCGTCGACAGATTTTCCTCTTTCGGGGCATGCTAAGCGAGCGAGCGAGGAGGAGAGCCTTTCTATGGTGTACACATGCATATCTACACAGGGGGGGAGACCATCATCGGCTGGGAGGCTAGCTCCTGCTGCTGCTGCACCACGTCGTCGCTCTGTGCATCGATCGTAATGCCCATCCCAATCTTGGCCGACTTCTGTCTTGTTAGCAGGGAGAGAGAGAGAGAGAGAGCATACCTTGGCGTGGTCCAGGTCGGCGGCCATGGTCCAGGTGACGGCCGGGTTCAGCCGGCGCTCCAGTAAACAGCTCACCTTACCCGCCCCGTCCACCTGGCCGCGGAAGACCGATTGCCGGAACTCATACTTCATCCCTATGGTCGTGCTCGCCTCGCGCTGCAGACCGCCGCCGCCCATCACGCCCGGCGGCCCAGCAGGCGTCAGACTGATGTTGCACTCTGCCCCCGCCTCCACCCGCTCCGACAGCCGCTTCCAAAACGTCGCCTGCAGGCCGCGGCTCTGGGCCTGCGCGGTGGCAATCCACGAGCCCCGGGTATACCTCGCCACGTAGGACAGGCCGGCGTCTGGGCCTGCCGCTGGGCTCGTCCGCTGGTACATGCCCTCCACGCCCAGGGCCAGGGTCGGAGTCACGGACTGCAGGTAGTTTGCCACAAAGATGCCCGTCAGCTGGCCGCCGTCCAGGATGGAGGGGTTGACGCACTTGAGGTTGGCGGACAGGTCCGGGCCCTGGTAGTCCTGCTCGATCTGGACCATGGCATTCGGCCCGCCGCCCCCCAGCTGGCCCTGCACCTTGGTGACGAATCCCGGGGTCCAGCGGTAGTTTGCCCGGGCGCTCATCTGGGCGTCGCTGTCCATGTTGGCAGAGAGGAAGGCGGCCTCGGTGCCGTAGACGGCGCTGAACGTGTAGGGCGGCATCATGGCGCTGCCCATGCTGATGGCGTGGCTGAGCTGGAAAGTGGGATTGGCCAGGCTCAATGCCTTGGTCACGTCTGCCCGCAGGCCGGTGAAGGCGTAGTTGCTGAGGAAGACGTCCCTCGACACCTCGCGCGTCAGGCCCTCCACCGTGCCCGGCGCCTTCAGCCCCAGCCCTGCCCGCCACTCCTGCAGCCGGTCCCAGGCGTCAAGCCCAGCGGCGTAGACTGGATTCGAACTGGGAAAAGTCATTGATGTTGACCGTGACGACAAGATCGTGAGAAAGTGACAGGAGATCAAGAAGGTGGAAGAGCGAGAAAGAGGAGGAGAGCGAAACAAAGAGGATCAAAGGGAAGAAGATGCTTCGTTCAGATCCTACGACGCCGCGGAGAGTCTCGCACGTTGAATTGGATGGCATCCATGAATTTCGCCACGGCGTCAGCCCGGCGCAGCTCTACGCCACCGAGTCCGGGAGGCTCTACCACGCCGGCAGGATCCTCATCTGTATGGTCGGCCCACCCGCTCGGGGCAAGACCCATCTCGCTGTGTCGCTTACCCGCTACCTCCGCTGGCTGGGCGTCAACATCCACACCTTCCATCTCGGCGACTACCGCCGGGGCCATTTGGACGAAAAGGGCCTGCCGGAGGATTATTTCTACGTCAACGCGTCCGCCAGCACGGTCAAACTGCGGCAGCGACTCATGGCGGCGTGCAAGGCGGACATCCTCAACTTCTACGAACGGGAACACGGGCAGATCGCAATCTACGATGCGGTCAATCCGACAGCTGCCGGTAGGCGCTCCTTGTCCAAGGACTTTGCACGGCAGAATGTCAAGGTGCTCTTCATCGAGAGCTACTGCGACAACACCCGCATCATCGAGGCCAATGTCCGCAGCGTAAAGATATCCTCGCCAGATTATATTGGCTGGAAGCAGGAGGATGCAGTGCGGGACTACCTTCGCCGCATCAACGACCGCATCCCCCACTTTGAGACGGTCGAGGAGGCTGACCTGGCCTACATCAAGATGATCAACATCAACGAGCGGATCGAGGCCAACACGTCTGGCTTTGGATACATGGCCAATCGCATTGTCTTTTACCTCATGAACCTACACACCCACGCCCGCTGCCTCTACTTTGCCCGCGCAGGCCACTCCGAGGAGGAAACGTCCTACAAGGCGGATGCGCCCCTATCCCTCAAGGGGAGGGAGTTCGCCGTGGATCTGGCAGACGCCATTATCGCCCACCGCAGGAGAGAGCACGACGCGGCTGTGCTGAATGGAGAGCACGCGGCGGCGCGGCCCCTGCTGGTATGGAGCTCGACACGCCTTCGGACGGTGGAGACCGCCAACGAATTTCGCCGGCGCGGGATCACGGTGATGGAGCGCACGTCGCTGCGCCAGCTGAACCCGGGCGTGTGCGAGAAGCTGACGCCGCAGCAAGTCCTCCACCTCTACCCGCAGGAAGTCACCGAGCACAAGGCGGACCCCTACCACCACCGCTTCCCCCGCGCCGAGTCCTACCACGACCTGGCCGTGCGGCTGGAGCCTGTGATCCTGGAGCTGGAGCGCCAGACCAACGACGTGCTCATCATCGCCCACGAGTCCATCCTGCGCGTCCTCTACGCCTACTTCATGGCCAGCAGCACGGCCGACATACCTACGCTCGCCTTCCCACGCTCCGAGGTCATTGAAATCATCCCCAGCGCCTACCACAACAAGATTGCACACATCCAGATCTACTAGTCTGTCTTTACTCTTTGTACATAGATGAGGAACCATGCCATGTTACTGATAAGTGATGACTGACTGATGACTGACTAATGACTGACTAATGACTGACTGATGACTGACTGATGACTGATGAGATGACCGATGAAAAATGACGCAGGAGGACCGAGCTGAGCTCACGGCCGTGTCGACCTCGGTGCGACAAATCTACACCCTGCTGCGGCCCATTGGATTTGCCAACGTAAGCATGCAAGCTCATGACCTGACCGGAGCGCGCCAACGTACGCATCTCGCGCGAGGGAATAACCGTCTCCGTAGAGGACTGTCGCATTGCCCAGGCGCACGTCCAGCTAGACCGCGCGCTCTTCTCGCTCTACACCTACACCAGCGACGCAGCGTGCGAGTTTGGCATCTCGCTCACGGCGCTGCTAGAATGCCTGCAAATCTTTGTCGGCGAGCAGCGTGAGCGCGCGTGGACGCCTGCTTCTGGACGTCCTGCGCGCGACACACAGCCCGTCCTGCAGATTGGAGCTACGTGTCGACTGCGCTACGAAGGGGCGGGCAGTCCGCTGACCATCGTCCTTGACGAGGGCGGCGACATGACTACGAGGTGTGAGCTGACTACGTACGAGGCAGACGAGCATGCAGACATCTCCTTCGCCACGGACGCGCTCCTGCAGCGCATCATCATGAAGGTAGGCGTTGACACACGCGGCAGTTAACCCAGTCGGAATGGCTCCACGATGCAATGCAGGAGATGGACGCCTTCCACGCCGAGACGCTCACATTCTACACCTCTCCCCGCAGACCCTACTTCCGCCTCTCCTCCTCTGGGCCCATGGGCAGCACAGAGCTGGAGTACCCCAATGACCGCAAGGTCTTGGAGACTTTTGTGTGCAATACCGTCTCCACGAATCTGTATGAGTGATGGCTTTGGGCGAGACTGATTGCAGATATCGCTTTGCGGTGGTGAAGCATGCATTACGAGCCATGGCCGTTGCGAACAAGGTCAGCCTGCGGTGCGATGAGACCGGGGTGCTGAGTCTTCAATTCATGGTGTCGCTGGAGGAAGACAAGAAGAGCTTCATTGACTTTCGCCTCCTGTCTCTAGACGAGCAAGTATCTAATGAAACTGATCTCTCATAATCCAAGTCGTCTCCAATCCAATTTGACTTTGTCCATCTCGTCATCGTGAAATCTCCAACCAGATGCAGGCAGCATGGCAAACAGGGGTGGCTCCGGCCGCTTCAACTGGCAAGACGTCATCGACCAAGACCGGCATCGTGAAAACTACCTCGGAAACTCCGTCAAAGCCCCAGCCGGGCGATGGGCCAAAGGGCGTGATCTGACATGGTACGCCAAGGAGGGCGCATCCTCGGCCAATCCCGCGCGAGCAGAGATTGCGCAGATCCAGCAGCGGGAGGCAGAAGCTATGGCGGAAGCATTGGGGGTCAAGGTGCCCTCGGAGCAGGAGGCAGCGTATGCGAAGCGCCATGTGCATCGGCATCGACATGGCCGCGAACATAGAGCTAGAAGGAGTCGCAGTCCCGAAGGGCAGCTGCAGATCAAAGCCAAACAGAGGAGCCCAAGTTTAGAGAATGTAGATGGAAGACGGAGTCGGGAAAGGCGCAGGGAGCGGAGCTTAGAGAGGGATGCTCCCGACCAGTATAAACAGCGCCAAAGCGTGGAGGAGCACGGTCAGGATGGGGAAAGAATGCATCCAGACAGAGCCACGCGTATACAGAAGCCACAAGACTATCAGACCACGGCAGCATGAAAGACAGAGTGCACATCAGTCCAGCAGACGGCGGAGTCCAAGCCCACGACGGCTGCATGGGCAACGGAAATATGAGAGATGACAATATACATATCTACACGAATTCAGGCATGCTGGCCATGAGGACGACAAGGCTCGTCCAGCCGAGAAAATGCTGCACACCTTTTGCCTCGCCACTTTCCTGCTCGTATTGCTCCCACGCGAACCCTGTCCGCTCCCACTCCTTGTACACATTCCCCACCACGTCCTTGCGAAGTTCCTTGTACATGCTGGCGGCCTTGAGTCGATAGGGTCCGGCCGTGCGCGCATAGTACTGCAGACTCTGCAGAGCTAGGAAATTCATATTCACCCACACCGGACCGCGCCAGTAGTTTTCATCCTTGCCGTAGAATTCATCCTGCTTGGAGAGACTGCGAATGCCGTAGCCTGACCATAATTGCTCTGGGTCGTGGACGACGTCGAGTATTGCGCCAAGGCGCGGGGAGTCCGCGGGAAGAAGACGCAAGAGGAATGGGAAGATGGTGATGTAGCCCGTATGGCATACATGGAAACTCTCCTCTGATAATTAGCAAAATCTCAAAGGGACAAACCGTATTCGTCAATACTGGCGTCACAGTAGCTTTGCTTATCCTCGCTCCAATGCAAATCATCGATATTGGATAGGATGGCATGTTCAATTCGCTCATACTTTGCGATATCTCCATCTCGCTTGAGATGAGTGGCCACACGCTTCATCGTCCTTGTCATGCTCGCCATCCAACTAATCAGGTCGAGGTGCAACTCTCCCGGATGCGGTGGCTGCGCCCGAGGATAGTCATCGAGTCCACTTGCCAGGCAATGACTGGGACTTCTTCCACGCCACCGGTAAGCCTCTTTGGAAGATGTTGCCTCTCGGTCCCATTCACGGATCTCGCCAAGCTGCGTCTTGCGAAACCATTGAAAGTAAATTTCCAGACGGGGATACAGATTGTCGAGAAATTCATTCAAGAGTCCGGGCTCTTGGAGAGGGGATTGGGCAATCACATTCGAGTCAAAGGACGAGGAAGCACGCAGTACGGTCTCCGCATCCATGGAGCCTATGCTGTCGTTATGCTCGAAACGGTCCAGAATGCGATCCAGAGTGAGCATGAGTGCTGGCGGATTTGCATGGTGCGGGTATTGCTTTTGAAATTCTGGTGGAACGCGGCTTCTCGCTTCGTCGCCAAGAATCTGCTCCCTGGCAATCCATCCATCTTTGTCCATAAGCGAGAACCATCCCGAGATAATGTCTAATGCGAGCCGTGGATCCCAATCGACAATAGGCAGCAGATGGAAGCCTTCATCCCATAAGAAGCCCCGGGGAAAGAAGGGTCGGCTGGGGATAGCTGAGAATAGCGTCGTCGGGGCCTGTCTCTCGCCTTGGGTTGTCCTCGCAGGATCTGCATTCACCCAAAACCCCTCTTCATCCTCATCAAAAAGGTCCAAGTCACTACGTTGCACAATGGAGTCCCCATGAAAGTACCCGATACCACCAAGGAGATTTGATAGCATCTCTTGTCCAAACCTAATATACTCTGCCACATCAAAAGGTTTCTTGAACTCAAACACGTTGAGAAATCGCTTGCGAAAGGCGCGTTTCGTATCCCCGGAAAGACTTTCTGCCACACCTTCTTCCACCCGTGCTGCGCTCGTCGTCAATGAATTGTACAAAACTTCAAACTCAAAGGCTCCTTGAAAAGTCCTCTGCACAAAATGCAGATTGCTTGCCTCTTGTGATGCCTCCTCATCCACTGCAAAGACGTGCGAGGCTGGAGGACGGGCCTCTGTACCAGCCTTCTCAGCAAAGGCCTGGATGACCTGCTGTAAATGCTGCAAGAAGTACAGCTTAGCCTGCCATAATGACTCCGGCGGCACCCTTACAGATGTGTGCAGTGTGTTACCGAGATGCGGCCCTAGAGGAGAGGAAGGAGGAGAATCATTTGTGTCGGGCCCTCTTGTGACATTAATCTGGAACTGGCCCAGTGAGGGGTGTGACCCTTCGAGAGCAAAGCCTGAATCGTGTCCATCACGATCAACCTCGTGTGCACTTTGAAGTTGGCCTTCTGAGCCCATTCCGGCATAGAAAATGACGGTCGTGTGGACATCGTCAGGAATTCCCTCCCTCGGCTGGCCCTTGACTCGCAGAACCCAATTACCACCATTAGACCCAGGCATCTTGAAGAACTCCGTCGTGATGTCAACGCCGTGCTGTTGATCGCGAATGATTTGTCTTCCACCTGTTCTTGTGTCGTATTCTTCCCATCCATATCCACTCATATCATCCCCCTGCTCACAGGTATGCCTCAATGATTGCATAGGTGCATAGTCATCGACATTGGCCCACATGAGGCCCGCCAACAATGACGGAGGCCCTCGAGGTCGAATGCCGAGATACAAGTTTGGACGGTAAGGGCCCCAAAACAATGATTCATTGGATGCCCTAGCAAGGATTGTAGACATTTCTTCACTCAATGCAAATACATACTCCAACAATGTGAACAGAAAGACGACTTGCAAGAGAGTGTCATGTCTCGTAGTGCTGTATTTCATTCGTCTCGTGTCGTTTACATGTCACGCGCGCTCTAGCTTCTGATTTCTAACTTAGAAGCCAGATATTACGACTCTCAAGCAATGGACATATGGAGAGGCACAAGAGATCAGAGAGACTACGTCCCCTGAATAGAGGGAGAAAAGACCTTCGAAAATCTGAACCCGTAAATTTATTGAAGTATAGGAAAATACTATCATATCACTGTCGGACATCTTGGTAGAGCAGCTAGGATTCGCGCTTGCAAATCCCCCTGTGTGGTTTCTGGGACGCCGTTTAAACGACTGAAACGGTTCATAGTTGCATGCCGCGAATGAAATTTGCCAGAGATCTAAATGGCCCTCAAACACATCAATTCTATGTCGAGCACTCAGAAGAAGTGCTGGCGTGATGAGCGTATTCAACTTCCCATACTCCTACTAATTAGTTTGGTTGTAGTCTGTTTGTTGATTCTCAGCCATAGTAATAGTAAATCGGGCGAATGGTGTCAGACACGGAGCAATAAGAACCCTCCCAGCGTGTAGAAGGCCGGGAAAGCACCTCTTTCAAGAGCAGAAATAATGAGGCAAGAATCAGATTGGAAGAGAACTTTGGTGAAGTTAACGTTGGAGAGAAGTTCACGTGTTCCGGATCTAAATTCGGGCTCATTAAAGCACGCTATTACTCCGACAGTCAGCCAGCCAAGCTGCGCGTTGAATGACGGCGTATGGGTCGGCGAGTAGAAGTATAAGCGGCGAAGAGCACGAACGAGCCTCTGTAAGCTCAAGTATTCCCATTCCGGACCGGCAAGGGCAATCTTCGCTCGCAAAAAGGATAAATAGTCTCGGTTCACTTGGAGGCCACAACTCATTCAGCAGCTTCTCGAACTCCTATCAACGTGCGCAGGGTTTCATACGAATCGAGAATTCGAAGAATCAGAATGGGTTGCTTCCTGCCGTAGATGATCACGAATCCAGCCTTCGGGATGTCATGTCTCAACGACACATATCCAATGGCTTCGGCAGTGGTTTTCCGAAATTGGGCCACGAGCGAAATCATACGAATGGGAACCAGAACGAGTCTGCCCCGCTGCTCGTCAAGAGAGTTCAGCATGAAGGTAGAGCTATACATGTTGTTGTTGGGCAATCAACCCTGCCGCAGACCATATTGAACTCCATCAATACGATTGTCGGTGTCGGTCTTCTGAGTCTCCCGCTTGCATTTTTATATGCCGGCTGGCTTGTCGGAGGGATTTTGCTGCTCTGCATTGCATTGACAACCCGGTACACGGCTCACATTCTAGCCCGATGTCTAGACACAAATCCCTCACTGGTTACTTTTGGCGATCTTGCTTTTGCTGCGTATGGACAAAACGCTCGACTGGTAATATCTGCCTTATTCTCTGTCGAATTAACGGCTGCACTGGTCGCATTTGTGGTCGTCTTTGCCGACTCTCTAAATGCCCTCTTTCCTACGCAATCCACCCTCACATTCAAATTAATTGCCTTCTTTGTACTCACGCCTCTTTCATTTGCGCCACTTCACTACCTCTCCTTCACATCCATTCTCGGAATAATTGCAACCCTGACTATGATTGGCATTGTCTTTGCTGACGGTTTTATAAAGTCGAGTGCACCAGGTTCCTTACGATCACCTATGCCCGTCTTTCTCGCACCCGAAAAGTGGCTCTCCATACCATTATCTCTTGGGCTACTTCTTGCCCCGTTTGGCGGGCATGCTGTATTTCCCAATATCTACCGCGACATGCGCCATCCCAACAACTATGGACGAGGACTCATCGTTGTCTCACTTTTTCATTTCTCTTATTTTTTTCAACGGGCGTTGTAGGAGTGCTCATGTTTGGGAAAATCACAGCAAAGGAGATAACTTCAAATATAGTGAGGCTGGAATCTGCGTATCCACCGGCTTTAACTTACATCATGGTGCTTTGTTTAGCAATCATTGCTATCACCAAATCGCCGCTGACCTCGCGGCCAATTATATCAACCGTGGAGGTCATTACGGGGCTGGACGAACGCTTCCTCCCTGAAGCCGGCGGTGAGCATTTAACCGGACTTTCACTTGCAACGCGCGGCATTCTACGCTTTGGTCTTCGGATAGTCGTGAACATCGTCATTGTCTCTCTAGCTATTGCCATCCCGGACTTTGATCGCATCATGGGGTTTCTAGGGTCCGCTTTGGGGTTCAACGTTTGCATTACTCTGCCGATAACATTCTACGTGCGCATTTGCCGGCAACGAATTTCATGGATAAGTTATTTCTTCCACTTGGCACTCATGGCGTTATCGATTGTCCTATCAATATTTGGGACTGTAGTTATATTCTTGCCCAGGCGGCTGGTAGTGGGCGACGGAAGGTTAGGAGAGCTTGGAGAAGGACGGATATCTGTACAATAATTTTGCTGCTTAAATGAACCCTATCTTATTGGCTACATCCAAAGCATCGACGTCTTTCGTCAGCCTGACGTAAGCCTTCTTCTTTCCATCCGGCCTGATGAGTGTGCTGACCTTGAGGGTGTCCACATCATACAACTTCTTGATGGATTGCTTGATCTGATTCTTATTCGACTTCAAGTCTACAATGAAGACCAGCGTATTGTTCTCCTCGATTTTCTTCATGGCGCTCTCTGTATTCAGAGGGTGCTTGATGACCTGGTATTGGTCAAGCCGGGGGACATGGGGGACAGACTTCCGTGGGTACCGTGGGTGTCGACTCAGTCGGAGCGTCTTTGGTCGATGAAAGGTAGCGCTCGTTCGCACCTTCCGGACCTTCTGTCCATGCACACCTTTCGCCACAGCCTTCTTTGCCTGGGTGGCCTTCTTTTGCGAAGAAGTGCCTCCCGCCTTCCCTTTGGTTGCAGGTGCCATCTTGGTGTGAATCTCGTTTACGAAATTTATCAGTCACAAATTGGACCTTTGTTGAATTAGGGCCGCGGACCTTATCTGATCTAATCTAATGATATCCACCAACGACACGCGACCATGTGGCATGCGAGGTGGGTGAGGATGAAGCATTTATGCTGAAGGGAGCAAATGACCTGAGCGCTACGATCCTATGGAATGATGGAAAGTGCTTTTGCACGCTTGTTGGCAGTGAAAAATGGGGCCCAGAAAGTATGGGCGATCTCGCGCTACTTGCATATGTAGATGGACGAAGAATCCCTCTATGGATGGTAGATGGTGAAGCAAGGCGCCTCTACACAGAAAATACACAGCTGGCAAGTCTTCTGGAAGGGCTGGCACAAACAGACCTCGGCTTACTCTGCTCAAACAATGAGGGCTTTCAGATATTCATCTATGTCTACGAGGAGTATGTGTATGCGGTTCCCTTAAGCTTTCACAAGGGCCTCGGTAGTCATATAGCGATGAAACCTGATCCAGATGAAACGCTTGTGTTTCTCTCACCTCTAGATGAAAGCATTTCCCTCTCGGCGAAAGAACGGCATGCCGAGGCTCTCGATAGAGCATTACAAAGACCCCGCAGCAAGATTGGGTTTGTGATGCCGCGGCTGAAACGCGCCGCAACAGCAAGTTTTCCGCTATTTCAGCGCGAAAGATCGGCGAGTGCGACTTCTGGTGTGGCCAAAGACTCTCCTGCCCCAACAGATCCACCATCCGCCCCTATCGACGCACGCGATGCAGCGAGAAAAGAAGCGGTTGGTAGAGTCGTCATGTCTGGGTTGAGACTACGTGGCCTGACGAGCAAAGACGAAGATTACAAACTCCTCTACCAGCATACTACGCGAGCTGCTCTTTTCGCCCTTCGGAAGGAAGCCGTAGACCATGCTCCAGCAATGACAGAGATGCAAGAGATTGTGGAACGCTTGCTCTCGGTGTTTATGTGATTGGGACTAGCTGTCGGACCACCGACACACAACAATTGGAGTCGTGCGAGTCGGAAAGCAAATAGCACAGGGTTGTGTAGATAGTACTAGAATGGAAGAATGGAAGCATCGTCCTGGGTTCATGTATGTCCATGTATGTTGCTCGCATTCACGTTGACGTAGACAATGACACGCGAAGTCAGGTCCGTGTGCGTGTACTGTGGCGCACAGCCAGGCAACCGGCCGGTCTTTATGGAAGCAGCACGGGAGCTAGCAGCCGAGCTGCGTTCGCGAGGATGGAGCATGAGTACGTAATTCGTCTTGGTCGCATGCTAATGACGAAAAGCCTTTGGTGGTGGATCCACCGGCATGATGGGAGCCTGTGCGCGAGAACTAGTGAACCTGGGCGGACAAGTGCACGGAATCATTCCCAAAGCCCTTCTGGAACGCGAATGCGATGGCAAAGCCCCTGATTTCAAGGGATACGGAAAGACCACCGTGGTGGGCGACATGCATACGCGAAAACGCATGATGGCTCAGCTCTCTCAGGCATTTGTAGCGCTGCCTGGTGGCTTTGGCACCTGCGAGGAGATCTTTGAGGTCATTACCTGGTCGTATCTCGGGATCCATACCTGTCCCATCGTCATCTTCAATGTGGATGGCTTCTTTGATCCGCTACTACAGTTCATCCAATCAGCAGTCAAGAGCGGATTCATTGCTCCACAGAATGAGCATATTGTGGTGGAGGCAAAGTCTGCAAAGGAGGTTGGTGAGGCTATCTTGAACTACAGGCTCTCGGATGGCCGCCTTGGGCTCACATGGGACGACCAAACACCTCTCACCTCGCCCTCGTTAGAGAATGGTCCCAACAGTGTGAAGACGGGAATGTAAATATGGAAACTGTACATCTGCATTACTCTATGTCCATGTGGTCGTCCCCGGGGGTCTGGGGCGGAGGCTGGGCTTGCGGCTCAGGCTGGGCATCGCCTCCACTGCCTTGCTCCGCAGCCGCCTCCACAGCAGTCGCTGCAGTCCCTGTAGTCTCCGCTTCGGCCCTTCTCGTCCGCGTACTACCTACATCGCCCAACTTCTCCAGCCATTCCTTGGCATCTTCGTTCTCTATAATCTTGAACTCCTGGCCCTCCCCCACAAGGGCAATACTCGTATTCTCAATCGTCAGCTCCTTGTCCTGGGCCAGGGAGTCGCGAAGAGCTCTCAGGCCATGGAGAATGAGCTCCTCCCGTGAGGCGCTCGGGAAGTCTTCAAACTCACGTTCGAGATAGGTGCGCGCAGACTGCGATCGTGCTCCAATGGCTGCCCCCACATACTCCAGCACGGATCCGGAAGGCTGGAATTCCCATAGATGCGGTCCTGTCTCGTCGTGGCCAATGACAAGCAAGCCCACTCCATACGGCCGTTTTCCATACTGCTGCGTGTTGGTCTGGGCTTTGTCAGCAATGGCGTTGATGACTCTGGCCACGGGGATGGGGCGGTTGTAGACCATTCTCGACGACATGGCCTGCTGTCTCATGAAATTCGACAACACCCTTGCGTCCGGAGACAGCCCAGCAAGCGCCAGCCCAAGGTGCTTGTCGACTCGTATTATCTTCTTCTGGTACGACCCGAGCTCCTCTGTATTCCGCTTCAGGGCCACAAGCACAGCGTGGGTCTTGCTCACCAGCCCAGCAGCAGCACTCCCCAGCTTGATGGTCTCGAGCGCATACTCCACCTGGAAGAGTCTGCCCTGCGGACTGAATGTGATGGCGTCGTTGTCGTACTGATTGCGAAACATAACTCCTCCTCAATTTCCCAGCTCGTACAGGTGGGTGGTGAGGCGTCGTCGTTGTGGTCCTCAGCACGCGGAGACCAGCCAGCCAACACCATGGTCGCAGGGCTCAAGACGTAAGAAGAAAGAAGTAAACAGACTGACCAATCAGGATCATCTCGCTCTCCTTCATCCTGGCATGCGGCTTCCTCCTAGTCATCCTCAGCTGCGCCCTCTTCAAGAACTGGCTGCCGCTGCTGGTCGTGGGCACGTACTGCATGGCCCCCGTACCCAACGCCATCTGCAAGCGATGCGCCAATCCGGAAGACTTCATGAGTGACAGCAGTGGCAGCAGCATTATCGATTTTGGCAGGTTCTTCACCGGCTTCCTCGTGGTTACCGGGCTTGCCCTGCCCATCATGCTAGCTCACTCCCAGCTTATCGTCCCTGTGGCCATGTACATGTCCATTGCGGGAGGGATTCTCATCTACATCACCATCATCTCCTTCACCATGTTCTTCCAGGACACGGAAGACTTCTAATGGACATGAGCGGACGGACGGACGGAGGGAGGGAAGGGCAAGCTGTACATATCTACATTTATTTGCTTCCTCTACACACACTTGACCGTCAAAGGATCCCTGCAGGGATGCACTCGCCATTGGCCTTGCTCTGACATTTCCTCAACTGACGCTGCCCAGCCATACTCACCAGCAGCGAGGAAGACGACCCCGAGCTTATGCACTTGCGCCTCGTTGGCAGGCAACGCCGGTAGTGGTTGCTGCAATAGTCCATTGAAGGACATGTAGCGCGTCAGATCGGTAGAACCTTCATCTTGGCCGGTGAGATAAGGTCTCAGAACTAGTAAAGGCGTCACTGGATGGTCGAGATGATTTGTAATGAGTGCGTGTAATTCCACAAACGCGTCAACTCCCACACCATACTTTCCTTCATGGATGTTGGCATCTTTGATCGAAAGATGGATGCAAATGTCTTCTGCGCGGACATGGTCGATCATTCGTGGACTTAGCCGAAGGCCCCTCATCTCAACAGCACCGTGTCGGTCACCTTCAGGTACCTTCCACGTGCCATGGAGGCTTTCAAGAACAGCTTCTCGAAACCAAAAGGTTTCGCGAATTTGGCTCTCTTGTTCTTTGGTCATAGGAACCTTGCTCACAACGAATTGGCGCTCTGAGAGCGCAGGAATAGGTTCCATCAGTTTCTGGGAAGAAATGGAAAGTCTTCGAAAAGGAATTATCATTCGGAGCGTATGGCCAGCTTCTATTCGCTCGCTTTGGCATAGTACGTCTTTGACACAGACTTCAATTTCTATCAAATGAGGCCAGGAATTCCGAAAGTCGAGGATTAACAATGCGTAGGCTCCCAGATTTGCCAGATCTGTCAACATGTGGGACATTGTTGGTTTATGTATCTGTCGCAGACTTTCAGTTGACGCAATGATATCGCAACCAGTCATCTCAACACTTGCATTGACTGTGAGCAGAATTGGAATCTTTAATTGTCGCGTGTAAAACTCTTGTGCTGGCCCAGTCTTGTCCCCTAAGTAGCCATAATCAACCTGAATAACTGCTTCATTTAAGCCTCTCTTGCTCACGACCTCGATGTCAAAGGTTGCATCGCTGAAGGACAGTATTTGAGCTTTATCGTTACTTGATTGTTTCCACGACAAACTCCTTCGTTTGTAAAGAAAGTACTCCAATTCATGTATTTCATTGGGCAATAAATTGGTTGAGGATAAAGCTTCTTGTAGTGGCTGTATAGTGGAATCCACAAAGGAGAGGAGAACAAAATCGATCTCGTGCTTTGTCATATTGCGAAGACTCAATGTGAACATTTTCTTTTCGCCTTCGAGTAGCATTATGCTGTCATCGACCAACGATGAGCTTACCACCTTTGCGAAAGGAATCTCGCCAAGAACCGAGTACTCCAACTCTTTACAATGGCCCAGGGTATGGTGATGCATGTCCATTGCCTGCAGCTTGTCATAACTCAAACGCTTATTGCGGGTGCTAGCCATTACTTTGAGCTGTATTTTCCACGGGGCCGGAAATATCCTATAGAAACTTTCACGACACCGAAATATTCGCACGTTACATCCCAAGATTTTTAGAACTCCCTGCTTGGTCGGTGTACCGTACATAGAGATCTCTTGTACTTTGTTGGCACCAAGTATACACTGCACGGGATCACTCACTAGCTCGGCTCCCTCTGTTGCCAATGTCAAGGATCGTACTTCAACCTCGAAAGAATGTGGATTCTGCAGCTTTATCTTGAAAAGGACCCTTTCATCCTGCACGAGCTTGATGACTGTTTTCGCAGCTGCCTTCCGTACAAAGGGATTGTAGATGAAGGGGTCTTTGACAGCATTGGCTTTTTCATTTTGAATCAAATCATCTCGTTGATGCAATACGGGGATTGATGTGTCACTGCTGGGCACAAGAATTACGTCTCGCACAAGAAATGGATCCCAGTAATCCACTTCCAGAGTTATACCCCTATTACTCGCACTTGCCACAGTCCTTGATATTAAGGAGGCAAGTCTTCCTTGTTCTTCCACATTAAGATCGCGCGCTGAGGTAGTAAGGAGAATTGACGTGAACTGTAAAAGACTCTTGGCATCACCTATCGCTTCACAGAAATTTAAAATTGCTCTGAGAACTGCGATTTTCAACAGCATCCAACCACTAGGTTCATTTACAAAAGGCGAAGAATTCTTTGTATTGATTTTGTATGCTGCAGACAGATTGTATAACAACTTTAAGACATCTTCTCTGGTGGTAGCTCCAGCTCCAGCTCCAACAGAACCACGACTAGTAAAGTTTCCCGAGGGATGTATTCCAAGCTGTGCAGCGTCTGCCACTCGCCCATTCACCAATTCCGGTATAATGGCTTCAATTAGCTCCTTCATAATCATCGCCCTTTTTCTTCGCATGCCAATGACATCCAATACCGTGCATATTTTGCCTAATATATATGCTCTTTCTGTAGTTGACGTGCGTAGCAAACGGTCCCCATGTGCCTCCATGGCCCAATTTGATATTTCTGCTAAAGATAAATCACTGGAGGAACCGCTAGGAAAGCTTATTTTAGAATCGGGTTGACGATCTGACATGAGTATGGCTATCGCTTTCTCATTCCATCCTCGAGCCAAATAAAGGCATGCTAAAAACCATGACAGGTCAATGTAAAGCTCACACAATATGATTTGCGGCACGTTTTCGCCATAGCCTCTAGTGTAGTAGGAAGCTGCTGATTTTAAGATTTCAGAAATGGCATCAGCAAGACCAGCAGAGGATTTCCTTGTCTCATCAGGTATCGCCGGTGATTTTGATCTGGAAGCTTGTGACGGGGGAGTTAGCGTCTCTGATACATGGGCTGAAGTATGTGGATTCGACGGGATGACATTCACCGCAATCTTCATACTTGACAGTATAACAATGCACACAGCCAGCCCTTGCAAGGACGAGGCATGCCATACGTGATCATTCGAAGCCCTACAGGAGCTCACTGCTTCAGTAAAGTCTTTGTGCGCATCCGATATTCTTCCAGCAAGTAAGAGCAAGTTGGCGGTGATTTTACTAAGTCTACCTTTGTTCGCTCTCCTTCGGTCTAGCGGCAGAATCGTAGATACTGGCCTGTCGCGGACAGAAGAGGAGTTTGAAGCAGCAGAATCTGGCCTTTCAATGGGAGTTGACGTATGCTCTCGACTTGGAAACCAGCTACCCGAGTTCTGACTATCAGGTTCGACAGGCGACTCAAAGGATGATGCTTCTCGTAGTTTCTGCAAGTGCAGGGAAAGATTTGCTAGGTAGAAAGTCGAAAGTTCAGCCATTGCTGTTCGCATAGCAGAAATATCTGAAGCTCTGTCTGATCGAACAGCAATTATTTCATTGGGACGGGACTCTAACCATTCCAGATGTGAGCGCTCAAAGACGATAGCTCTCACTAAAATGGCCCGTGGATAGTGTTTCTCCATCATACTTATGCTTTCCAGAATTGCTTCTTTTGAATTGTCCTCCGATCCATCAAAAAGTAAAACAACAATCCATACACGCCGGTGAGGCTCGAAGTCCTCCAGGTATTCATGCTCACGATCAGGAAGTATGAGTGGATGGTAGCGAATTTGTCCATTGGGGAAAGCTTGCGGCGTGAAAAATGTCTTGTTCTCATCTGTGTCTGGGCTTATGTCTCCCAGTCGTACTGAGCTACAGCTCTTCAGCCGTTCGTAAAAGGCATGGAAATTGTGCTGCTTGATTCTCCCACCAGGACATAGTAAAAGTCGCACCTTTGTAAGGGAAATGAAGTCCATGTAATGTCATGGCTGGTCCATAGTGGTGTGCTGGCGTCAATGGGATGAGTATTAAATACTACCCTGCCGCTACGCCATGAGATCCGCGATCGGGGTTCCCGCACCTGGTGAGATGGCCTCCTCCGACTACAGCGCCATCCGGGCACATGTTACCGAGGCCAGGGTGAAGGAGGATGCAGTCGGCGTCAATCAAAGGGCACTCATCGACAAGATCTTGGCTAGATACGCCTCTGAGAACACAATACTTCGCGAGTTGTTGCAGAATGCTGACGACGCCCGTGCCACTGAGGTAGAGATCCACTATCAGACCCTTGAATCAGCTTTTCCAAGACACATATTAGAGGAACTACCGAAGACAAAGTGCAAAAGGCTAGTAGTAAAAAACGATGGGGACATATTTACGAATGATGATTGGAATCGGCTGAAACGTATAGCCGAGGGAAACCCGGACGAGAGCAAAATTGGTGCTTTTGGAGTCGGGTACTATTCCGTTTTTTCGGTGACAGAATCACCTATGGTCATATCAGGATCACAAGCAATGGTATTCAATTGGCACGGGAACCAGCTGTTTGCGAAACGTGCCGAACTACAGAAGCCGGAAAAAGCGACATCCGTGATCCTCGACTTTCGTGACCCAGCTGAAATACCCGAGCTCGTGAACTTGACTTCCTTCATACTTAATAGTCTTATTTTTGTTCAGCTTTCTTCCGTCAAGTTGTACTTCGACGACATTGAGTTACTACACGTTCACAAAAAGTCATCGTCGTTGGCTGACATACGCTTACCGTCGACACTGAATCTGCAGTCTGCAAAGAAAATGATGAGATTTGAAAGGGTGTCTACTGAAGCCGTTACTATTGAATGTTCGTATTTAGCAATCACCCAAAAACCAGCAGCTTCTTCTGCATTGCAAAAATTTAAGACATTTGCAAAATCATTCCAAGCATTGGCAACTACAGATCTGGGAGAGCAGCTAAAGGCAAATGCTTTTCTCCGTGTTGGAACAGCTCACCTGAGTTGCAACATTTCCAGCTCCTTTGGAAAGGAATTGGAACGTAGCACGAAAAAGAAACCCCCCAAAACTGCTAGGTTGTCGATGAACATGACCTCCAAAGAAGAGATGGACGCAAGTACGAATTCAAATTCTATTATGGCCGGTATTCTACCCAACGGTGCAAACGGCCGAGTGTATATTGGATTCGCGACCCACCAAACCACCGGAATCGGTTCCCACTTGGCGGCTCCCTCCCTTATTCCCACAGTGGAGCGAGAAAGTATCGATCTCGTTGACCGCTTTGTCAAAGTTTGGAATTTCGAGCTATTGCAATGCGCAGGGATACTATGCCGTGTGCTTTACGACCATGAGATCAGCCAAACAAGTTACTCCTCATCGAAAACGTCAGAGATCAGCGCAAATGCATCTGAATCTGTAGTTCACATTTTAAATCACTTTTCATTTGCTCCCTCCACCCCCAATTCTGCAATCAGCGACACCCTTTCAGAAGCTTTTCTCACCTGCTCGAAAGCCAAGGATATTCTAATTCCGACTAGTAACGGAATTGTCTCGTCATCTAAGACTAGACTCATCAAGGACGAAAATTTCTTGGAGACCGTCGCAGTGATTGACACAAATATATCAAACGGAGCACCAAAATTTATTGACTCATTGCAAAGGCTTGGTCTGTTGGTGAATGTCACAATGAAGGATATCGAGAAAGACCTTTCGTCGCACACGCTTGACAAAGTGCAAGGCAATTACTTCATCGAGTGGATTGCTAAGAAGCGCAAATCAGGTCAACTTGACTCACGCGTAATTGGATCATTAATCTCGAATGCAATTGTCTCTTGTGAAGACGATACTGTGATCAATTTAGACGACATTGATATGTACGTCAATCCTCAGAAAATCCCTGCGAGTGTTCCATTTCCCGATAGGTGTCTACCGTTTGAGATGGGAAGGAGTGTCGCACGGAAAGACTTGGAGATTTTCGGATGGACAGAAATTGATATTGTGACATGGGCTGGTTTCATGTGCTCACAGCCTCCGAGTTCTGAAAAAGATCCCAAAAGAAATCTCGAGTTTGCAAAACTATTTCTGAACATAGTCTGCAAACAATGGGAGGCATCAAATCAAGTGATCAAAGCGGAAATCATTACCCTTCTCTGTTCCGAACCTATCGTTCCAACGAAAAAGGGTCTTTTGATTGCTTCACAGACCTACTTCCACAACATCAAGCTATTCAGCGATTTGCCTATTATTGAATCAATTCGAGGAGTTCGGGAGACCTTTCTTCTTGCACTTGGCGTAAGAAGGACAATCGAAATGCCGCTGATATTGGACAAACTTGGTTCAAAAGATGCGACAGTTCAGTGGTCCTCAAAAGAGTTGATCAGATATCTGACAACCAATCGAGGAGAACTGCCAAAAGAAGACCTGGCTTTACTCGCTGCCACACCATTTTGTGAGGCTGCTAGTGAGGCTGATAAGGCGCGAAAACTCTCAGACTTATTTTTTCCCAGTGAGGAAAACAGGGCACTCGCCCTTCCAATTCTAAGTTGGTCCGATTTAAAAATAGACAGCGAAGAGTGCATTTTCATGCAATCATTGGGACTTCGGCTCTTTCCTGACCCGAACAGACTGATCGAGCTCATTGCAAAGGATATACCACGACGGGATTACGCGTTATCCTATTTTATTCGCAATTTCTTTCAGAATGGCTACAATCGTACGTACAATAGCGCATCGGTTTCGACACCTTTCCTCCCCATCCGCGGGAAAAGTAGCCTTAGTATACCCAGGAAATGTTACTCAAACCCAGATTGTGCGGTTTTTGGATGTTTGACACTCGAGACAAAATACATCAAGGAAGCAGAGAAATTTGGAGTAAAGAAAGATCCTCCAATTGGTATTATGGTGAATCAATTACTTAATGCGAAACGAGTGTCGAAGGCTAAGCATATAGAGTGTTTTGAATACTTAGCTGGACGCACTTTTCAACTCGAGCAGGAACACAGAGTAGCGCTTATGAAAGCCGACATGATACCAATTAATGACAATACTAGCCATCTTAAGTTTGTTGCGCCTGAGACCTGCTACCTTGCAACTGGCCAGATATCTGAACCATTTTACGCTGAGATTTTTGACTTTGTGGACTTCGGTCCAAGAGCTAATCACTTCCTTGTAAATATAGGGTGCCGATCCGAGCCGACTACGATCGATGTTTCTCGTCGCACAATTGCTCATCCGACAGCAGTGTACGCGGCAGCTGGCTCAGATGAAGTATATCTTCGCCTACTTCGAAAGATAGCCGACCAGCTTCCCAACCTCAAGAAAGATGCGAATTTCTGGCGCGAAATGTGCCTATCACCTTTTCTTTTGGCCGAGAAGTACATTCCAATGACAATTTCATCTAAAATGTCTGATGACGAGCTACTTGGCGTCAAGCAAAGTACCTTGAGCCTAGCGAATGAAATTGTAGTCATTGATGACGTCGTCTCGTACAATGTTTTCCGCCAAAACCTTTTAACCTCACCGCAAATTGATGCTCTCGAATCCTTCTATGAGAGTCTGGGCAGCAAGAGGATTTCCCAGTCAGTGCGAGAAACTTGTCGTCTGGGTGTTATTTTGACCGATCAAAGCGAAGCGGTAAAACTTAAAGGAGTGATTGTAGAGAGGTCGAAATTATTTCTGCATGAAATCACTGAAGAATTATCGCCTGGGGCAAAAAATATTGAAAGTGTCGATGTTTCTGTAGTCGACAGTATTGCTCTGGAAAGAAAACTACTTCAGACAGAAATCAAACATTCCCAGAATATCACTGCGCATGGAGTTACACGGTCGCAAAAATTACGTCTCTATGTAACCCCAAATCCAGATAATTTTGACATCGGAAATGCTCTATCTAGGATCCTTTTACGTCGTCACAAACCTGCGTCCGCACTCCTACTTGCCTCTCTGGTGTCGACTAAATTGAGCACCCTGCGTGACCGTGGCTACAATGTGGATCGAATTTTGCAAGCTAAGGCGGCACAGAAACATGTCGAAGAAGAGGAAAGGAAAAACAGGCTTCTTAGAGAGCAGGAAGCATTGGATGTAAAGCTTGCCGAGGAAAAGAATAGGTTGGGGACACCAGGAGTGAAAGAGTCCACTTTACAGAACACGGCAACGTTAAATTCACAAGGAGTCCAATTACCCGTTCCACTTGAGCAGCATAACTTCTTCTCTCGCTTGCGGCGAAACTTGGGCATCCAGCAATCTGTTCAAGATTCCCCTCCCCCTTATGAGAACGGTGGGAAGGACTCATCTCAGTCGCTTACTTCATACCCTAACTATCAAATGCCATCGACACAGATTGGCGATATGCAAGTGACCAGTATGGCGACGGTACAAAATGCTTTGACACGCGCAATTCAGTCAGCAAGAAAGAATGACTCATCAAGTTTGTTCCATCAGCCGCAAGTGTCGCAGATTAAAGAGGCTGAACAAACGTACTGCGACACATCTGCTGCGACCAATCTGACTTTTGCCACTGAGATTGCTGGTAGCAAAATCTACATAGACTCTTCAGTACCCGCAGATCGCAGGAACCAATTTTTCCAGACTCACGCAGTGGATCTCATGAAATTTGTGCAGGTGCTGACTGAGGCTACACATGTTTTTGACTGTAACCCTGATGCCGTCAGTGTCTTTTACGATACCCAGGGGCCATTAATTGGATTTAATCGCAAGGGATCGATTTTTTGCAATGTTAGGTATTATCTCCAACTGCATATTGGTAAGGATCGTGAGGCGTTATGTTATTGGTGGGTAGTGCTTTGTCACGAGTTGGCGCATAATCTGATCGCGGATCATTCCTCGGCGCATTCATTCTATACGGAGTCGTTTGTTATGCATTTCATGGAGAAACTCATAGAGGTTATGAACAGGGAGGCTCATGCATGATAGTTGGTCAAGTCATTAATTATATTGTAGATGTATTAGTATTGCACACATTCTATACCCCCGTATGCACTATTTGTTCTATTCACAACGTAGAGCAGTCGACTCCAAATATTTGCAGTATACTTGCCAACTTTGTTTTCATTTCTTCCCATTCCTCATTCACATCGGAGAGCGCAGTGATGGCTCCCCCAGCACCGACTCGCCACAGCTCCGGTGGGTCATCGTGGTATTGAAAGGCGGACCGAATAATGACCGACCAATCGCCATTGCCGCATAGACTCCAATAGCCACAAACGCCTGAATAAACACCGCGGGGTGACTGTTCCATGTTTTGCAAAAGCTCCACGCTGCGTTTTTTTGGAGCACCAGTCATGCTACCTGGAGGCAAACTGTGACACAGCACATTGAAACCCTCCTCGGCATGTGCAACTTGCCCTCGTATAACGGAGACGAGCTGGAATACATTTTTGTATTCCTCCACAGTCATTAATTGCGCCACATGGACATTGTCTGCGATTTGATGTAGATCATGGCGAATCAAATCGACAATCATTAGGTTTTCGGCTCTTTCTTTGGTTGTATTTAGTAGAGAAGATGCTGTTTGAAAGCACATGTCTTTACACTTTTTCACTGTTCCCTTGATAGGCCGTAGCTCGCAGAGGCCGTCCTTTGTCCATGATAGGAATCGTTCAGGACTTGATCCCAGTAAGCATGCACCTGAAAGCTTTAGAAAGGAGCCATAGGGAGCTGGATTCGTTCTCCGCAAGTCCAAATACATGTCCCACGGGTTCCTTGGACTCAACAACATCACAGTCGTTTGTGCCGTGAGACAAAGCTCGTATGAGTCTCCTTGATTCAGGTAATCTTTTGCCTTTAAGATATTCTTTTGGTACGTTTCTTGGTTTGGCAGCACGACGCTTGGAGGGCTCATCACTGGCGAAGAATTCTGCACGGGAATCGTGCCGATATTCTCCAGCTGTTCCTGCATGCATTGCAACCAAGCCTCATCATCGGTTCGTGTACTTTGTATGAATGTTCGCTGTCCAGACTCGTGAATGACAATACTGCGATCCACGAACAGCAGATCTATGTCGTACTGTGGACGTCTTTGCAAGCCTTGTACATTAACTTGAATAGTGTCCACACCCGCCTCGTAGTCAATGTACCCTATCAGTCCTCCAACAAAAGGAGAGTCCTTGGGACCGTTGCAGACGCGTTTCTGCGCCATCCATTCTGCAAGAAACGACCAAATACTGTCTGAAAGTGGAAGCTTCCTTTTAGACGAAGAGCTCTGCAACTCAAATTCCATTGCACCAACTACATGTGTAATTTCTGTCGTAGTCTCATCCAAAACTCCAATGACGGTCCACTCCCCAGGTGAGGCTCGAGACTCAAGCATAGCAAATTTTTCAGAATTTTTAGCATCCAGGATAGTGCACACTTTGGCAGCGTCTAATGATTGCTCAATACATCGCCATGATACTTCAACCTGAGGCTGCTTCGGACGACCAGCAGCTAGATTTTTCACGGGTGTGATGTCATAATTGAAAAGAGCATCGCAGTACATGGGTACCCTTTGATGTAGCTTGTTCCAACTTTGTACTAGCTTCCACCAATTGTGGATGAGATGAGCTGATTTTTCTGAGCATGCGGAATCTGGGTGGTATTGAACTCCCCAAAATGGATACGTTACATGTCGAACAGACATGGTTACAAATCCATTTTCTGCATCATTCGTATGTCCTAGCACTTTCAATATCTCAATGTCTGCGACATCAACAAATAACGAGTGATACAGTGTTGCATGGAATTCTCCAATTCCCATAAATATGTCTTCACCGCAATGACTTATAGAAGATACTTGGCCATGTTTGACCGTACTTAGTTGCTTTAGTTGTCCCCCAAAACGCACACACAAGCTCTGCATGCCCAAGCATATTCCTAATACAGGCAACATCTTTGGAGGAGGAATATTCCACAGGTCGGGGATGACATGTACATCTTCAAGCATATCAGGTCTTCCAGGACCAGGACCAACAACCACAGCATCAAAGTAGTCGACGAGTTCCAAAAGTTTTCGCCGATCGATCGTGTCGTTCCTCACGACAATGACCTGGCATCCAGTAATCGTATCAAGGAGTAGTTGCCGTACATTGTAGGTAAAAGAATCATAATTGTCGATGAACAAGATTCTGGGTGAAGCTTGAGGGTTCATTCGTTGTCTATGTTTGACCTGCTAGTTGCATTGCAGTCAGTCGTACGATATGACAGGTCCGGGAACATATAAGGTTATCGGGCGGCTTGAGCGGATCTGCTGTCAAAATCAACGGTTGGCCCCGTCGGCCAATCAGAATCAACGTGTCCTTCACTGCAGCCCTTGGACAAATGGACTACGCAGGGATGGGCGACAGTAAGAAAAGCTTCAGTGATACCAACAGTCCAGCAATTACCTAACCTGAGTCGCGTCACCGTTTTCGTGCTTCGTATCCCATCCTACTTTACGAAGTTATCTTCCCTAAAGAAATATGGTAGTTCGATAGAAATGTCTAGTATAGTCTACACTGTAGAGCGTAGAGTGCGATTTCCATATTTAAAGGGCAGGTTTTTTGATTTGCTTCCATTTCAAGAATCGGGCATGTTGTCGGCCGACTGGAAATCATCGATCTTCGCGTTACTCGAACCACGAATGAGAAGACACTTATGTAGATGGAGTTTGAAGGAAATTTTGGCGAAGGAAAGGCCAGGCAAGAGGAGCTATCTGTGGTAGAGGCTATTTTTCCCGAACTGCAACGTGACAATGGTGGTGTTGGCGGAAGAATTGAAGTTCCTGTGGAGCCTTTGCTGCCCGTAAATCTTTCAACCAAAGGCAAGACAGCTGGAGTGACGCGGCTTCCTCCTATGATAATGTTTTTCTCTTTACCCGGAGATTATCCGCACACTTCGCCCCCAAAGATCAACCTGCAGTGTTTATGGATGACGAAAATGGAGCTGAATCGGCTCACAGTGACAATGCTCCGGATGTGGATGAAAGAGCGCGACCAGATACTCTATACATACATCGACTATCTGCAGTGTCAAGCCTCGGATGCTTTTAGTATTGTACAACCACTAATGCTTGAGGAGACGGTCTTCGACGACCTGTGCAGATTCGACGAAACTTTAAAACATGAACAATTTTCACAATCATCTTTCCGCTGTTCAATTTGTATGGAGAAGAGGCGAGGATTTTTATGTCATCGACTAGGATGTGGTCATGTTGCGTGCTCGGATTGTCTGAGAAACTACTACACAATGTGCATTGAAGAAGGCTTCCTACAGCAAGTCAAATGTGTCGATCTCAAATGCCCATACAAGATAGACATCCAAAAAGAACTTGACACAATAGTAGGCAAAGAGCTGGTGGAGCGTTTTCTTTTCCTCCAAGAGAAACAACGTCTGGAAAAGAGTCCGTACCTGGTCTATTGCCCTCGTCAATTTTGTCAAGCTGCTGTGGAACGTGACCCCGACGAAAAGTTAGTTCAGTGCAGCAAATGCGGTCATGCATTCTGTTCGCTGTGTCGACGTACCTGGCATGGGCCAGCAGAGGCTTGCCGCATGACTTCCTCACCTCAAACAATTGTGCAAGAATACCTGCTGGCAGATGACGACGCCAAAGCTCTGCTTGAGAAAAAATATAGTAAGAAAAGCCTTCAGAAACTTGTCGAGCAGGTTGCACAAGAGGAAGCCGTCTCTGCTTACATCCGGGAGCATGCACAACTATGCCCACAATGTGAGGTACCTATCACGAAAGAAGAAGGATGCAACCACATGTTTTGCACCAGATGCAGCGCACACTTTTGCTTTTTGTGTGGAGCTTGGCTCCAGGCAGACAACCCTTATCGCCATTTCAGCGAGCGTTCGAGTGCATGCTATGGACTGCTATTTGAGGGCATGAGCGGCGTCCTTTGAGCATGAAACACACTGCGTCAACGACTGGTATGGTTATCTAAGAAGTCATCGCCAAATCGCGTACTGTTGTATAGCGCCTGCGACATGAGACCTTCGTATGCACCTTGATTTGCTTCATTTTGCTTCGGTGCTGACGGCGTCCGTATGGAAAGCTCGAAGGAGCGATGCATAGCTTTCTTCAAAGACAACGTGAGATCGAGGACGCGTGAGACCATGATGTCATACGCATTTGGAGCCATGTAAATATTCTCATTGATTACGAAATATGCATTCAAAACCGTGGCTTCCTTTGGACCCGATCGTAGCTGCTTCTTGATGACCCACAGATGAGGTGGCTGCTCCTCTGCAACCACAAACTCCGTGCCTTGCATGGTTTGGAGGTCGCGTAGCAGATTGAAGGTCGCCTGAAGCGTATTGAACTGCGACTGCATCCGTAGAACTTCATTGTTCGAATGGCGATCGTAGAACGGTGACTTTGAGAAGTACTCGAGCACGTTATCTGTCCGCAGGCCTCCAAGTGCCGCAATCCACTCGGGGGCTCTCCATTGCAATTCAGCCAGAGACATGATGGAGGTACCAATCAACAAGATGGAATGACTACAGCCACAACGAATGAAAAAGAGGTCGGTCCTGCTGCGCCGCAAGAAGAGAATGCGGGGGAGGAGGATTTCGCGGTTACGGGGGGAGACTCGCTGACCTTGATGCAGTTGAAGCGCTTGGTCGCTCACGTAGCTCGTCCAAAACAGCCCCAATATCAATTCAAGTACGAGGACACTGACAGCCTCCAAAACGAGATTGACGAATGGTTTGATATGGACGAGGAAATCTTGGAAAAGTGGAGACTGCGAATGGAGAGCACGTTTGACGGAAGCTGGATGAAGGCCACTAATGACAAAAAGAAGGAATATATCACCCACTGTCTCCTTGCATGTGAGTCAAGCAATCACACCAACCGTATTTCTGCATTAGAAGGGATTGCCTATGTTGCTTTGGGAGTCTGGAAGGTATCGAGATCTGTGGAACATCAGCTCTATCTCATTACAGAGAACGTTAAGCTCTTACGGGCGTGCAACGGACTTGACTACGTCTATGGAGCTCTAAGGCATGCATGGCACGATAAAGCAGACGAGGATATGTATCCAAGTTTGACTATTCTTTACTTGATGATGGAAGTAAGCCGCTCTGATGCCTCGTTTAGGGCGGAAGTAGTAGACCTCGAACCCCCAATCATTCCGTATTTGATTCGCAAAATAGGCGGTCTTCGCTTGGTGGAAATCGACTCGTATCACCGTCAACGTATGCGAAATGTGTTTGTGCTTCTCTGGAAATGCATATTATGCTGTTTAGGTGGCACCCGTGAATTGGAAGACGCTAAAGAATATGTGCGTATGAGGGGGGGCGTAGGGGCCCCTCAAGGAAGACACAACACTGATGGTAAGGATGAAATCTACTCTTCACCGTTGGACTATCAAGCATTTTGCCAAGATTTTGTCGCCAAATATCCAGCATACAAGCCTCCTGATCCACACCTTGCGATAGATGCGAATGAAGTCCTGTCAATGGCTCAAACAGAATCACAAGCTGGGATGATGGATGTAATGATAGGCCCACCTGGAGGTAGTGCTACTCCAGCACCGTCACCTCCTCCCTCGCCGCAGTTGAAAATGCGAAAACTGTCATTTCAAACAAACAACAACATGCCATTTCTCTACCCTACAGACGCAGAAGCAGTTCCTACAAGTGTGTCTGAGGCTGTTGAACTTTTCTCCGACAGATTGAGGACTAGTGTTGGTGTACGACAGCTTTGGCAAGAGCGCGAACGATTCATGCGATTTCAACGTGGATGGTCTGAAGAAGATAAAGATTTAAGTAATGTGACCAATATGGGAAAGTCAAACCTTCGTGAGACAATGAAAGATGAAAGGGACGTAGTCACCAATGGTGACGAGGCTCCACAGGCAAAATTGCAGCAGGTTGAGGAAACATATCAAGGGATGTTGGCTGACCTTCAATCATGTTTGATCGTTCTACTAAAAGTGCTTTTAGCGACTCTCAATGATGATACCAATGATCGTAGGAAAGACGTTATCTTCAAGGCTGTCTCGGCAATCCTTATTCTTCTGCTGAAATGGTGCAAAGTATCACATGTTCTAAAATTTGAGTATGTCTGCCAGATGCTTCTAGACTCCAACTTTCTCTTACTCTCTCTCAAGATATTTGGCGGCGACATTGCTGCTTCAGTTGCTTACGATAAAGATTCACTTCCTTTCTTCTCTTTCTGTCACCCCTCGTCTGCTACTTCGAATGGCAATACATCTTCAAGTGACTCAGAACCACCACCTCCAGGTATGATGTATTCTTGGCGAAACTTCTTTTGGGCCATCAATTTTGCTCGTGTTTTACAAAAGATTTGCAAGCACAAGCCTCACCGTAATATGCAAATGGCAGGATATAAATCAGCTGGCATTTTGAAGCGGCTAGTGAAAATCCCACAAGAAGATCTTCGGTTGTATGTGTTGAAATTGATAAAAAGCCAAGTCGCATATTGTGGGAGGAAATGGAGGCAAGGTAAAACTGACTCCGGTGTAGAGGTTAACTTCCTAGGGAACATGAAAATCATTACGTCTATTTATCTCACCTGCCGGCCTACTCTTCGAGATGACTGGCTGGGAGTAGGAGATGATTTGACTCCTGGCCCTAACGGCGTTGGAGTCGGCGCAGGTAATGCTACATTAGAAGAGATGGAAAGGGAGGCGGCGAACGCAGAATATGCACTGAGAACACTCACGCTTTACTATCATACACGTCAATATCCACAACAGATGCGACAACTAGGACATGCGCCAAGTGTGATGAAGGACTTTTTTTCGCGGCAAACATGTCAATAATAGAGACAAAGCAGACCTCAACAGGAAATCACCCGATCCAGCCTGGTCGACGTTGATACTCTTCTTCGTATTTGGGAATTTGCCGAGACACATGAATGCCTACGGTAGGCTATTCAGGGGCATGATGATTGAAACGTATTGCGGGAGAAGTGCTTTAATTGTACATTTTGAGTACCGCGACTTCTCTCCAGCAAATCTCTATGGGACTTGACGGGCTTGCCGTGGCTTTAAGCATAAACAACACCCGTATCTATCTTGATGTGTGATTTTCGTGCATTTTGGCAGATCCAACATGGGAGTCCATGACGGGTAATACGTACTTTATAAGTCCGAGGCGCCAACTGGAAATGTAGCAAGATGTCTAATTCTGGCTGTTGTACATACCGCGAAAAATCGATCCCGTGCCAAGAGCTCTCCCGTTCTCCCAAACTTCGCCAATCGACCTTTCTCCAGCACCACAATCTTGTCGAAATCTACGATTGTGTTCAATCTATGTGCGACGGCAATAATTGTTTGGCCCTTGAATTCTTCGCGAATGAGTCGCTGCATGAACTGGTCCGTCTGTTTGTCGACACTGCTTGTCGCTTCGTCGAGGAAGAGAACTCTATTCGTCAACCCAACCTCTATTAAATTTGCCCAGATCTCCTGGACGTTCTCCAACCCTGCGGCGATAGATTCCACGTCAGTACTCATTAATGTGACAGCAGCAGAATCATCAATCACATTAGAGTCGAGTGTCAGTGTTTTGGTGACAATCAAAGACACGAGTGAACCTCCATAGTGACCATTCGAAGTGTTTGGTGCTTATACTGCCCAGTGGATATAGCCATCCCAACATAGATCAGTGCCGTAGCTCCAATTAAAGTATACACAATTCTTTGCGAATTAGCGTCTTCTGCTTCGCCAAGGAAACTGATCACTCTATTGATTAGGAAAGGCTGAGAATAGGTAAATCCTAAAAGAGCCATTCGAGGGAAGATGGCATAGAGAAGCTATAATTTGAGACTTGATGCTACAGCAAAGAGAAGTCGGAATCGAGTGGCCTGCTTCCCAGTCTCCCATTTCGAAAGCAATTTAAAATGGAGGGGTTTCGATGCAAGGCCTTTGTCGATCGAATAGAGATCGTCAAAACTAAGGCGATTGCCAAAGCCGCGAGAAAAGAGTCTGTTCACCCAGAAAAATAGGCTTCTGTTCAAAATTCCACTGGTGGCTATAGTTTTTATATTTTGGCACCAGTATATTCCGCTTTTCTCTAACTTCCAATAGGAAAACAAGGATCTTGGCTGCAAGGCTAGCCGTAAACACTGCGGCAATAACATCACTACCCTCTCGTAGCCACAAGGTCCTTACTTGGATTACATCGAGTAATATAGAGAAAAATAGGTAGACGTTTATGAGGGTCGAAGGCCCTCATCGCCCGCTTCTGTTCAGCGTGGGACAGAGTTGCAAGGGCTATGGCGTCGACTACACACAGTGCAGATGCTGGAATAGACGCCTGGGCGTAATGCGGAAGGCGAGCTCCAAAGTATCAATACGGCTAATTGAATGCAACCCAAAACGCAGATCGTCGCTAATTTTATAAGGCGGATTGGGCTTTCTCTTGTCTTGATATTGCTTCGATAGAGTTGGAAGACTCTTAAGGGGAAGATTAGGAGCAGGAGGGCAGACGGGCCGATAGACAAGACAGTCTGTTCAAAAACAACGTGAAGTCAAATCCATTCCGACAGACATTCACTGTGGGTCCAAATGAACTGTCGTACGACGGCAGGCAAATGGTTGAATTCATTCATTCATTCGTTCGTTCGTTCGTTCGTTCAGCTTATTCCATGGTAGGATTCCACCACCTCATAACTCCGCAGTTCGCTTACCGGAATAAACGTGGCGTTCCGACAGGTTATTAAGCGCCTTCCATTGACTTCAGCCACTGCTATCAACAGGAGAAACATGAGTACTGCAAACTACGGGACCTGGAAGTCCCCCATTACCTCGGATCTGCTGGTCCAGGGCAATATTGCCATCAATGGCATGGGGTTGGCCTCCAACGGGAGGGTTATTGTCTCAGAGATGCGACCGTCGGAGAAGGGGAGGTCTGTACTGGTGGACCTGGAAGGAAACGAGCTAGTCGAGAAGGATGTCAATGTGCGCAACATGGTGCACGAGTACGGAGGTGCCGCTTTTGCAGTCAAAGGCGATACCATCGTCTTTTCTGACATGAAAGATAACCGGCTCTACAAACTCGCAAATGGCAAGACAGAGGCCATTGTGGAGGACAAGACGGTGTACAGGTATGCCAATCCTGATATTCGTGAGGACCAGGTGCTATGCGTTCGCGAGGACCATACAGTGGATGTTCCCAAAGATGTAGTGAACACCATCGTGCTTATCGATATGAAAAGTAAGAAATCGACGATTGTTGCTGAGGGAAGCGACTTTTACAGTTTCCCAAAATTCAGCCCGGATGGCAAGTCGTTTGTGTACACTTCGTGGGAGCATCCCAACATGCCCTGGGTATCTTCGACGCTTCACATGAAAAGTTTCGGAGGCAAAGATAGCATTATTGAGAGCAAGAGCAGCTCGACGCAGCCTCAATGGACTTCTGACGGAAGCAAGATTTACTTTTGCAATGACAAGACCGGCTTCTACAACCTTTATATCTACGACGTAAAGACAAAGGGCATTGAAAGTGTACTTCCGAAGGCAGTTGAGGAGGAATTTGCCAAACCCGACTGGTCATTTGGCAATTCCGACTATGCACTGAAGAAAGATTGCGTCATAACGCTGTCCTCGAGCGCCAAAGGCTTGCGACTGTCAGCACTGTCGCTCAAAGACAAGTCAATGAAAGCCATTGAACACCCCTTTGTCAATATGAGTGGTGTGAGTGGGGAAATTGACTCTGACAAAATCTATCTCAGTGGACAGACCAAGAACGCAAAAATGGGCTTGTTTTCGTTCGACTATGTGTCGGGTGAAGTCAATCTATTGAAGGCGACGAGCAGTGTCGACGTCGACTTTGGATACATTTCGGCTGCAGAAGCCATTGAGTTTCCGTGCCCCATGGGAACTTCATATGGGTTTTTATATCTACCCAAGAACAAGGACTACTCAGCACCGAAGGATTCTAAGCCACCACTCATTGTCAGAGTTCATGGAGGACCCACGAGCCAGAGTCCTCCTATGATCTCGCTAGCTACTTCATATTGGACGAGCCGTGGGTATGCGGTATGCACGGTGAA
>JAABUO010001181.1_pt1 | contig 36188 bp, 43 predicted proteins | sample 5559291 | NCBI WGS metagenome assembly JAABUO01 (sample SAMN10711878, study PRJNA513372) | rock metagenome | isolation source: Antarctica rocks | place: Antarctica: Victoria Land, Finger Mt sud
TTTCCTGGGCAATTTTTATCAGTTCTTCAATCTCAACACGGTTGTAACCGTGGGCGGTGGTAGGGGTGTCTAGAATGATTAGAATCCGAAGAAGACGCGTTCTCACTTGCTTCATGAGATTTTGGTGAACATTCAAGAGCCATTTCCCTCTTCGGCAGAGAACCCGTCTCCCCATACATATATAACACGAGTCTTGATCGCTGCTTCGACAATGGGTTATGAGAACCCGTAATCCTCGAGTGCTAATTAGTCAACCACACGCGTTGGCACCGTTGCACCTGATTAAATCAAAGGTTCAACCAAACACCACTTAATTACGCCATTAACCTCGTAGTCAGACCTAATAGCTGGTGAATTGCATCATTTACCTTTGCGCATAGATAATTAGATGGCTAACAGCATCATTAGACAGTTTGACAACGCCTTCGTCCTTCGCACCCTTCGCACATGCTCACCATCCTACTCACTCCACATGCTCGCCTACCTACATGTTCAGCTACCTACTCGTCGCCCTACATGCTCAGCACCCTACTCGCCTACCTCCATTGTACGGAAGACACCTTCGTAGATAGCAGCGAAGAGAATATATATATAACAGCGCAAGACCGTCGGCCAGAGGTAAAACAGCAGCTACAGACAATCTGGCAACAAGCCGATGACGAAGTGTAGTCACTGTCAGATTTCGGAATGATCTTGTTGCTTTCTTTCATGGGGGGAATAGAGCTGGTTATATAGCTGCCTGCCTAGTGAGGGAATAGTTTAGGCTTTCACAGGACATTGGCAGAAGGGGTTGGGTGTAAGAGGTTTCCTCAACTCGAAATGGCGGGTAGTGGTCATTATCACATCGTTTTCCGTGAAAGTATCGCCAATGCAATGTTCGGGAAGTGTGACACTCATAGTGGTGTGCCATTTGGATCTTGACATGGCATGACATCGGCGAGTGGGGACAGACATTTTTGTTCTCCATCCGTGGTTTTCTTTAATCTTCAATCTCCTCCTTTCACTTCCGTTCCATTCGTCCCCCCCCCCACCGCGCCGTGACCTCGACCCCTCGGGGCCTGGCCTACCTCTCCCCTCACTCTCATCGTGTTCACCGCCCTCCCTCCGGCATGGCTGACAGGTTCATATCAACGAAGACGGACGACTTTGGCGTTTCGAATGGATTGACGTCTTGTGAACGTCTTCCTGGTGGCGTTGCCGTGATTGTGCTCCTCTGCTGTGAATGACTGGCCCCCGAAGGGCCGAAGGGCAGGGAGAGAAAGGAAACATTCTGTGAGAACAATCGGCTCTTTGATGCGTCTCTGAAAGATCAACACCAAAGCATAAGCTTATGTCGTCACAATCACTGAGTATTTGATGTCAGGTGGTTGAACGACTCTGGAGATAAAACACGAAATAGGGAAATACCTTTCGATGATGCCTTTGCCTTTGTCTGATATTGGCAGTGACTCGTTCGCCTTCAGTCTTGTATCCTTTGATGCTTGCAGCATACGCTCGAGACGGTCAGTCTCAACAGCTTGTCTCTTTGCTACTGATAGTTGACCTGTGCGTCAGTTTGCTCTCTTGAGCGCTTCTGAGCTGCGGCTGCAACAGCTCGATACGGCGAATTGGCAACGTTTGTGCCAATGAGGATCTTCTATTTGACATCGTCTGTCAGGACCGGATCAACGCTTGGATCCGATCCTAGGTTTGATACCTAGTACGTCACTTGGCTCGTTGGTTATAGAGGTTATTAGGGACGTTCTAAGCATAGCTTAACGCAATTGCTATCTTTTGCCGTGCAGTTGGCTAAGTGTGTTTACGAGCGAAAGATTCGCCTAAATACTAGTCTCCCAGATAATACCTACTACCTTACGTCTACAAGTACTTAGGTACCTCCGGCTTAAAATGTCATGCTTGGCAAACTCCGTGCCCTTTGACTACCTAGGTACCTTAGGTACGGTACTTGTAGGGTGCGAAGATACAGTATCAAACAAGTTTTTTGCCTAGCCCTTTACTCCGTATTGAAGGAGGTATTATACACAGGGGCAGTTGCAGGGGGTATATAGGAATTAGTTGACCTAGTCGTCGATGATGCTATCCAGAAACCCCTCCAGCACCTCATCGCCCGAAGGATTGAGCCTCGCCATAGCGAGCTCCTTTTCGCATAGTTCTCTGCTGAAAGGCTTCAGCAACGACCTCTTTCCGGGGTTTACCACCGCGTTGTGAAGGCATTGAGGATGAGGTAGATAGGATGAGGGCGACAGCGAGGTGAACCCCCACTACTTCCTAGCACTAAGCTTTCGCTCAGCTAAGCGAAGATGACTGTGATGCTTCTGACGGACTTGCTGTCTCGCCAATGAATAGAACGAGAGTAGATTTAATGTGTCTCGCATTATTACATCCGAACTCTTTGTGATGTTCGCTGTTTTTCATCACTGCTTTGAAAATCTATAAAGTCTCAGCTCTCACAGATACACCCCCCTCCTATAACAGGGAATGCTCGAGGCTTCCCCACAGCAAGCTGATTCAAGTATGAACCTTGCTGTCGCTCGCTTCCCCTCCCCCTCCCCCCAGCAATGTCATCGCCGCCGTCGTCATGTCTCTAATCAGCAACCCTTGAAGGGGTCAGCCAGCCGTTTCGAAAACGTCCTGAATGAGGTGGAAAATCCCCAACATGAAGCTGACTCGAAAGTATACGGGCCGTTGTAGAAACAAAGGCTGCAACTTCGCGCAACGCTACACATAGTCACATGTTACAAGCAGGAATCTGCACAGGTATATTGATGCAACCGTATCTAATTTGAATTGCCCTCACTGACAGTCCCCCAAAAGGTCCCGTCGGATCCCAGTTCCTTTTCTCCAGGTCTGCAAACATTTTGACTTGGTCCAAGCCCAATCGACGTGTCATGCATTTATACGAGCAGCTTCGAATCTCCGTGGTCTTCACGTCTGATAACGATTCCGAACCTTCTGATTCTAGGTTAGGCATAGAAGTCAGAAGAGCCAAGAAATCTCAATCCGACGCAGTTCGAACGATGTTAGGACGTTGCGTGGCCAGAAAGCTGCCGTGCAGAGTTTTCACCTACGCGACAACACCTCTCCTAACAGCCACAACCGATCTATGAAGGAGATTAATGACATGTCGAAGTCGATAAGAGATGGAAAGATACTAGAAGCTAGACAACCCAGGTGAAGAATCTGAGAGTTGTGACCAAGTGGTCGAGGAATTTGCGACCCGTCGGCTGCGTCGGTATACTGAAAGTCTCCATCACATCGACAGTGTCGCCGAGTAATTGATGGAAAGATATCAGGTAGAATAGTCGTCCCAGGTGATGAGTCTGAGAGGCGTGACTACATGTGCCCGAAGGAGTAGTGATTCGTCGGTCACGCTGATATACTGAGAGAGCTTGAGCCCACCTTCTTTACTTGACGTCAAGTCATACATCTATCTACGTGGAAAATCGAAAGCGCAAGATGTTGGAAATAGGGAACAGTGCTGGAAACAGAGAACAGTACTGTTAGGATACCCCTGTGGTCAGTAATCTCCGCATTGATCCGGCGCTAGTGAATGGGTATTTACCCTTCGCCCACTTCTTTCCTTCATCCGGATGCTCTACCTACTAGATAGTCAATATACCTACATGCACCTATTCGCTCTGACCCTCATATACCAATACAAGAGGACGATCAGAACGCATCCTTTTCTATTGATCAGAGCTAAGCATCGAACGATTGCGATCGCACGCCTATACTAACAATTCATCCAACGTCTACGTGACACAAAAAAGTCAAATCAAGAGAAGGAAAAGAAATACTCAATACAATTACACTCTATCTTCCCATCGTGCGCGCCTCTCTTCCACCACATATTCCTCACTAAGCTCTATGCGAAGGATGAGCTTAGTGAGGCGGGGCATCGAACCTCCCCAACCTCATTCATTGAATCGAATCTTCATATTTTTTAATTATTTTTGAAGCGTTGAATTCGGCTGACTCAGGGCTACAATTATTTATGCATCGCAAAGTATGTGGGGTAGTCGGCGCGCAGGGATTGATCCGGGCGGGGGAAGATCATGGCGGCTGGGAGATCGAGCAGCCAAACCCGTCAATATCCCCCAACCCGTTTGCTGGATCAAACCTTCGTCTTTTTCCAGGATTTTGGAACCGTTGAAGCTGCCTCGACCGGGTCGACAATTTATGTCGTAGAAAGTATAGGGCTCGAGGGCGTCTAGTGGGCGTTCGGGCCAGGTGACGGGGTCCAGGTGACGGATCGACGTGCCAAGCGTCTGGGGGCGTCACCTGGCAGGTGACGGTCGGGAATAAGAACGAAGGTTGGTTCTCGTCAAGGTAGAGAACAAATTGGGCAGGAAGCATCGAACTTGTGATAACGACGAATATATAAAGAGAGTGGTCCTTTCTGTTGCAGTCATCGCAATCAACCATGCCTTTTTCAAGGAGAGTTTGCATGTCAAGAGACCTTCCATTGCAAGTACCAATTTCCCAGAGATTCGGAATGTTGTTTCCTTCGTAAGACTATATATAAGAAACTACCTTGTGAACCGGCTTATAAATCTTTCCTTAGTCGCTTGAGTAACCTCCTCGGTATCCGGAGTTTTCACTGTGATCGATGCAGACATCTCTATTTCGTTCTTAACCGTGCTAACAGTATCCGAACGTATATCTTTGAGCTGAACTCTCTTAGCCTGTCCTTCCTCGAATGACTCCTGCTGCATTGTCAAGTTCCAGCAGTGATGCTCGAGCGCTTGTTCGGCTGAATAGCGTTGCTCAGTGTCCCATTCTAGTAGCTTGAAAACCAGGTCAACGAGAGGCGCGTCTTCATGTGTATCATCACGATGAGCACAAAGCCTTTTAAGAATCGCTGTGTGCCGATGATGTGTGATCCTATGATCAATTCCGTGAGGGTGGTGTAAGCTTAACCAAAAGCCCACATATCAATCTTTGCGTCGTAAGGACTGTCCTTGTTAGCGGTCCATACTTCGGGTGCCAACGAATGTATCGGACCAATGAATGTGTCTATAGAGTGTACTGCTTCGACGACCTTGCCATAGTCGCAGACCGAAGCCTGAGGTGGCTCGTATGATAGAATCAGCATGTTCTGCGGTCTGATATCACGATGCATGAAACCCGATGCATGCAAGAATTTAAGGCCTTGAAGCGAGTCTCTCAGCAAGAGCAGTTTGCATGTCTGAGGATAATTTGCGTTTGTCCATGTGTTTCGAGAGAATGATGAAATTGCATAGGGCATCACAAGATAGAACTTCTCCAAATTACAGCAGCTGGTGACATTACCATGCTCGCATCGCGTATTCAGAATAGGATGAAGACCTTGTTTGCCCTGCGATAACATGAGATATCTCTGAGATCATATGCAAAGATCAACTTACCCGAAATCGTTTTCCCACATTCGCCTCAGCCTCGACCTCGAAACGGGTCGATTTGCTATCAATACGAAGTTCTTTGATGGCCACTGGATCCCCTGTGTTGATATCCACCGCTCGTGTTATCCACCCAAAACGTCCAGATCCCACCGTGTCGAATTCAACGTATGACCCCCTTACCACGCAGGGGTCCCCAGGCAGATATTGAAATTCTCGTCGAGGTGCGTCTTTGCCAGGTCGTATCATTTCAAAGAGACCATTTCTTTGTTCAAAGTAGGTCTCTCTATGCGTCTCCTCAACTGTGTACTTCAGTACATATTCACACACACCCGCTCGAATCATCGTAGCAGATTGATGTATCTAATGCTCCTCTCTAAATCCCAAGGCTTTCCATGTACCGTTCATATTGATTTCTACTGGCACTTTCTGACTTCCTCCTCTCAGCATAAGAAATCCAGATTTTAGGTTGAATCGAAACGCCAGGTGTAAGCTGGCTATAGATTTGCTCCGGATATCGCCCGGTTGCGCCAATAACATGTCGACACCACGGTTGCTTAATCCGCCCTTTCCTCGGCCGCCTCTGAATAGACTGGGGAACTGGGGGGCCCGTTCTTCATTGAATGAGAGGACGTAGTGGCCTAGATTCAGATCGCTCCTGACCCCAAGACCTTCGCTATCTGTATCAGCATGGGTGTCGTAGTCAGTGGAGCTTTCTACGGCTTCATCTGATGCTAAAGGCGGTTCGCTGCCTGTGCCGTTCATTAATCGTCGATGGAATGTGTCATTCTCATGCGCGTAGTTGAAAGACCTTGAGAACAACTTTTGAGCATCATTGTTGGATGGTACGAACTTGGCGAAATCGCCAGAGAACCCTCATACGGTATGGTTGTTATGTGAGACGAAACTTTACTTCCCACATGATACATCAACCCAGCGAAGGCGGGCCGAGTTGACTAAGCAACCTTTAGCGCCGTAACGCCGCTACAACAAACCCGTTCTCACTGCTTCCCAATTTCATTAACACCATGGCGTGGACTCGAGAAGAAACGGATGCACGCAACCTGGCTCTCGGGTTCTCTTTAGCCAATATCGAAAGCACTCACAGTTTCGCTGACAAATTTACACGATACTATGCTGCTCAACACCCTGCACCTGAATGCCCACTGGTTTTATCAGACTCTGATTCTGATGATGGCGCCCTGCCGAGCCCACCCGTATCGCCCAAAGGCGACGGACCTGATCTCTCTAAGATAGCATGGTTTGCCAGTGAATGGGCCGATATCGCACGCGGTATTGACCCTAGGGAAAGCGGTTCTGGCGACTATAAAGTTTGGCAATCGAAGATGCAAGCACAGCATACGGTAAAAGGCTTGACTACTTCAAGCTTATCAAAGAAGTCAGCCGAGCCTGAGAAACAACGTGGTCCTGCTGTGAAAGCCACAAAGCGGTGAGTGCAAACATTGCTACAGACATTTCCTTTCGCTAACTGATCTATTTAGCGTAACTCGATCTAACGCTGAATCGGTCTGTGGTGCTTAATTGGGATTCGTCACACTGACCCAGTCATGTGGCACTTACACACGGAGACTACTTAGATACCGCCTCACTTGTTGCTAGCCCTTGCTAGGCACCAGTCAAGCCCTTGTCAATAATTCTGAGGGTGCTGACTACATAGTGGCAAATGCTCCTTCATCTTTCACACTGTTGTGCCAGGAACTCTGGGGTGATGAAGCAGGCACCAGGATGCAAAGACCAGGCTGTGTAGGTCTAAGCCATGTTCTGATCCTTCTATAAGATGAACAATGTTCTTCACCAAACCCTTCTATCACAAAGCCTCTGTTCCTACAACCTGACTCATCGTATGTTTCCTAACCCTACATTGACCTGATCCTGTATTCATCGACTTCGAATATTGAAAATGAACGATCTGTACCGTGATCCGGAAGCCGGCGTCGAGAGTTCCAGACCCGATTTTACGCTTATGGGACAACTCAGAGCAACTATCTTTAGGTCATGGATCAACATCCTGTTCCTCATGATACCGGTCGGCATTGCTCTCAACTTCACGCACATCAACCCAGTGGCTACTTTCATTACCAACTTCGTTGCTATCATTCCGCTGGCAGCCATGCTGAGCGATGCGACCGAACAGATCACTTATCATATCGGGGACACGCTGGGCGGTCTGCTTAATGCTACCTTCGGGTGTGTTAATCGTCACTTATTATCATCGCGCTTGCAGCTGATTGTGTACTAGAAATGCCGTTGAGCTTATCGTATCGATTATTGCTTTGACACAAGGTCAAGTGGACATTGTTCAGGAATCTTTGATCGGAAGCATGTTGTCCAATCTGCTATTGGTCATGGGGATGTGCTTCATCGGAGGCGGCATCAACCGTGTTGAGCAGCAGTTCAACGTGACGGTGGCGCAGACATCTTCGAGCTTGCAGATTATGGCCGCTGCCACCCTCTCCATACCAGTGGGATTTCAAGCGTGGGCTCGAAGCAATACAGGTATGTTCAAATGTGCTCTGAATTAACAAGACTAACATACTGTCTTTGACTTTCTTAGGTCAGACCAGTGCAGAAATAGCTGAGAACGTAACGAGAGTCTCACGAGGAATTGCTGTTGTCTTTCTCTTTACATACGCAGCATGTTTATTTTTCCAGCTCAAAACTCATGCATCGATGTACAACACCCCAGGTCCAAAGACAAAGAGACGATCGCAGAACGAAGACGTGGTCAACACGAATGCTGTGGGTTCGACTGAGGAGCGAAGTCCCGTCGTACAGGCAATGGATGCTTTGACACAGAACTCGGAAGAACCATCTGAACAGGCGCAAGTGAGACTGTGGGTTGCGATACTAACCCTCGTCGTATCCACCATTTTTGTCGGCATCTGCGCCGACTTCATGACACGGGCTATTAATGACATGTCCCCGAGGAATGGAACGGGCAAACTGTCAAGAACTTTTGTGGGGCTTATACTTGTACCTATTGTTGGGAATGCGGCCGAGCATGCGACTGCCGTCACCATGGCCATCAAGGACAAGATGGACCTTGCCATTGGAGTCGCAATCGGCTCCAGCACGCAGATTGCCCTTGGTGTGATTCCATTTGTCGTCGTTGTTGGCTGGATCCTAGGTAACGAGGATATGAACCTAGCGTTCGACGGATTCCAGATTGCATTGCTTATCGCTGCGGTCTTCCTGATTAGCTCCCTGATCCAGGATGGAAAGTCTAACTGGTAAGCACTTCTGTTGAATGACTTCTTGACAATGACAGCTTACGAACAATGACTAGGCTTGAAGGTGTGATTCCGATGACATTGTACATCGGCATAGCTATCGCTGCTTGGTTAGCTACTCCGTCTCCGCGGCCTATCCCCGCTAATACAAACATAGGTACTATCCGTCGAGCAGGAGCTCTGAAGGATGATTGCCTTATTTGTTCATGTTCCTAGGTCTACATCTGCAAAGCGAAAATTTTGCAAAGGAATTCGCTAGGCCCGAAAGCGACGCCATGGGCAGACATTGCCTATCGACGCTTTGGGTAACGACGACGAGGATCCACCAGGCAACAGAGGTATATCCTGAGCGCCGTCTTCCTGGAACCATACTATATTGAGCCCAAACTTCACCGTCTCATGATGTGAATGTATGGCGGCGCCAAGCAGGGCTTTAAAGAAAGCTGCTTGTCATTGCTCTGAATGATACCGGGATGCTGCGATTGGATTTGCTTCTTTTGGCATCAGTCACTTTTGTTAATTTCTTTGTATGTTTGGGCACTAAGCGTGGCTTCAGTTCTTGAGAGTCACGTCAGCCTATTTCACCTTGTATTTTAGCCTCTTCCTAGCAAATGGCTTCATATGCTTTGTGTTACGCTCATCTTTCACGTCTCCTTAACCCTTCCTGTTATGTATCGCTTCAGATTGTCGTTTCGTTTCGAGCTAGGAATGGACGGGCCGAGCCGAAGGCTTTGCAACCAACCTACCTAAACAGTACCTTACCTTTTACATACCAAGCTTCCTACCATCTACCACAGTAGACAAAAGGCAGACGCGCCCTTGGTGGTGACTGCGTCATACTGCGATACCCTGGGTAAACTTCATACACAGAAAGGAAGACCTACACTTGGAGGAAAAGCTGCAATAGGTGGCCCAGGAGAGAAATCTGGATTTGGCGGTGTAGGGCTCGGTAAAGTGTCGACGGCACCGATGATGGGTACGGCTCGAGGCACATCTTTCCACGAGAATGGCTCCAGACCCCCCCACCCTACTAAGATGCCATTGTCTCCCTCAGTGGGAACCGATTTTGCGCGGTCCCTCCACCACGATTTCAAGACAATCTGAAGATCGACGGCGGAGCGATTCGATCCACATCAGGCCACAGAGCTAATAGTCATCCGACGTCTTGAAAGACGGAATTCACCAACAGCTACTACGCCACCTGTGCTTCTGCCAACTGACGAGGTTTTCTGAAGGACGTTTGGTAGGGGATTTAGTAGAGAATTCGGTAGGGCGTTTGGAAGGGAGTTTCGTCGGGAGTTTGTTGGGAATTTGGTAGAAATTTTGGTAGAGAACCATAATTCACTTCCCAAGATCGGCCTACTTTCCTTGAGACGCAGAAGTTGGCCAATTGCCTGGCCCCTGCTACGGGTCATACCTTCACCCTCATTCCCACCTCTGCTGCCACCCATAGCTGGCTAAAGTCCTCGACGTCTGACTTTCTTTCCACCGTACCTCCAAATTCCCTACCAAACCGCCTACCAAGCGCTCTACCGAATTCTCTACCAAACTCCCTATCAAACTCCCCCCTACGTCAGTGCTATGGGCGACATGACTTTTAAAGAGAAGAAGGTACCAATAGGCCCCAGGGATTTCTCTTCCAGCATCTGCTAGAACATTCCATCTGTCCGAGCCCTTCCGAGCTAGCCTGCTCAGCTCCTTCTGTATTCTTAGTATCCTGGTTATAGCTACCTTTATAGATCAAACATTCTACCCACTACACGCCCTACTGGTTAGATTCTAGGTCCCAACATTATACAAACAAGAGAAACGCTATAAGGAGTTAGAGAGAGATAAATCGAAGCAGAAACGAGAGCAAAAGAGCGTGGAGCAAAATCTATTGGGGAGTAAGCAAGATGAGTCAGGGACAATCCGAGAGCGAGACGAGCGAGATATAGGGGAGCTACAAAGACAAAGTCAAGAAGAACCAGATCTTGAATTTCGATCTCCCTTAGAGCTCGAGCATGAAGGAGTATATGCCGATCAAAGTACGGCAGCAGTGATGACGGAAAACACAAACGGTACAACGGGATTTGCCTCTGATTAATCTGCAATATTCGTTTGAAATTTCAGGTGTGATTTGACATACCCCGGTGGTTACTTATTCCGGCCGGCTTGGGGCTGGGGGTATTTATCCTCCTTCCTTCCTCCGGAGTTCCTACCTACCAGATAGCTTCATTTCCATTGAAATACGAGGTCATATGGGGCATAGAATATAGAATACGGGGTTGAAGCTATCTAGTAGGTAGGAACTCCGGAAGGAAGAAGTGGGGGGAAGGATAAATACCCCTAGCGCCAAGCCGGCCGGATGGAGGCGGAGATTACCAACCAAATCACACCTGAGATTCCATGAGTACGTGAACTAACCTTCATAGTAAAACATGTATCGGTGGCAAATGTATTCATCCTCCACCCTGCAACACGTCGGCGATGAGGTTGAAGAGCCAGCGAGCTTGTGTTTTTGCATCCATGGTTCCCGCTACTCCGACTTCCTACCGAACTCCCTATCGAACTTCCTACCAAACGCCCTACCGAACTCCCTACTAAGCTCTCTACCAAACGTTCTACCAAACGCCCTACCAAACATGCTAATCAGCTCGATAGAAAGCACTCTTCATCGCTCGATACCAAACCTTCTGCCAAACTCTCTACCAAAAGCCCTACCAAAAGCCCCATCGAGTTCCCTATCAAACTTCCTACCAAACTCCCTATCGAATTCCCTATCGAATTACCTATCAAACTCCCTACCAAACGCTCTATCAAGTTCCCTATCAAACTCTCTACTTATCGAGCTCTCATGTCTCAAAATACGCGATAACACACGTAAAACAGTGCTTCAAACAAATGCTTTCTACATGACTTTCTATCTCATTGGCTTCTTCATTGCTTTTCTATTCACACTTCCGTTTGCTTCCCCATCGCAAAGCTTCATCGAATTCTTCGTCTTACCTGTTTCGCATAGAAGAAAGTGTTGGAATTTCAGGTATGATTTGGTTGGTAATCTCCGCATTCATCCGGCGCTAGTGGATTCAGGGGATTCAGGGGATTTGACCTTCCTCCCACCTTCCGAAGTTCCTACCTACTAGATAGCTTCAATCCAATATACTATATGCCCCCATAATGACCTCGTTTTTCAACAGAAAAGACTACATCAGCTATGGTTATGGAGAAGAGCTTGGAATAACGATAACGGGTTCTCTACTTCCCATTGGCTTTTTCATTGACTTCTCCATTGGCTTCCCCGTTAACTTCCCCATTGGCTTTCCCATTAACTTCCCCATTGACTTCCCCATCGACTTCCGATAGACCACATATGGAGTACTGGATAGATCACATACGAAGCACTGAATATATCGCATATGAAGCACTGAGTACGTCACATATGAAGCACTGGGTATGATGTCACATTTAAAGCATTGAATATGCCACATATGAAGCATTGACAAATTTGGTTCTTATTTTGCACTTATTGAAGATTCGCCACTAATTTTGGTGAAACTCTCAACAAATTCTAGAAAAATAATACAGCTTTTGGGTAATAAAACGTAGGTAGTGCAGAGCAATTTCCATCGGAAATGGCGACCCCCTCGTCTTATGTACTGGTCATAATGACCTAGGTGAATTTGCTGACGTGACGGCACTGCACAGTAGTAAGCCTTCCAGGTACTATTATCTGCTAAAAGTTATCGGCGGCGAGCTGGTTCAAAGGCCTACCACCACATTGGTAGGTAGGTAGGTGTCTGCAAGCAGGTTAGCCGAGGTGGCGACAGCAGGGTTGCTCCAATCAATGACCCTTGTATGCTTAGATAATAGGATACCAAGAAAGCGAAGCAAAAAAGTTCAAACCCCTTACAGATACTATTTACATTTGAACTTCTGGTTATAAATTCCAAGGGCGGGTAGACACAATTTACTCAGGTATTAATATGCCCCCGTATGACCTCGTATTAGAATCGCGAGAGCACCGACCCGACATGGAGCGTCAATACTCCCCCATGTTATGCAAGGGTTGTTTTTCGGACGTGTGATTATTATGTCATATCTCAACATAGGGTGTCAGGAAAGCAGTATCTATAAGATTTACCGGCGTCAACCACGTAGGTACCAAGCAATTTCTTTGAACCTCCATGTGCGTGTGTGTCGCGCTCTATCATGCTTGCAACCACCCTTTCAAATGGGTCTGGAGACCCTGCAAAAATCCGCTGCGAAGATCCTTGATGTTTCCCCCGTCTTACCGGTTTATTCCTTGCGGCGAAGGTGTCTATGCCGGTCTTGCTGCTTTCAAGAGTCCAATTTCGGAATATACCGCAGACAAGAAGCTATGCCCATCATGTGAGAGGAGAAAAAGGGCCGCGGCGAGAAAACTCAAAAGGGCTGCGATGGGGAAACTGCGAGAGGAGAAGTATTCAAGGCTCTGTCCATGGTTTCAGGTTTACCCTCAAGAATCGGATCTCAATTGATTCAATGTACGTAGCCTTCATCTACAATTCGCGATTGAAATTGAGGTACGCTGTGTCAGCAAGACATCCACAGAGTGCAGAAGCGCCAAGTCATTACGCACTCTTATCATCATTTGCTGATTTCACGTTCACTGCCTGAAAATTGTGGAATGATAATCTGGTAACATATTACTGAAAACCGTATACTGCTTTCGATCCTCAAATCTCCAAAGAGTGCTTGTTTAATTTCGTGCCCCATTTCTAGAGTTGTACCATGCATTTTTCTGCCCTCCTCGCTGTCGGAAAACTGATTGGTATGGCTTCGGCCGTCTACTCTCTTGTCGATAATTTGAGCGGTAACGGTTTCTTCGATGCCTTTCGCTTTGAGACCGTAGGTACTTGAGAAGATGCATCAGAGATCAAGGCTGAACTGAATCCTAGGAAGATGATCCCACGCATGGCTTCGTTAACTACCTCTCAGAGTCTGATGCGCGAATCGCAAAGCTGTGGGACGTGACCGATGGCGTGGTTAACATGCGGGCTGACTCGGTTAACGTTGTTACGTCGGGTCGCGGCCGTGACAGTATTCGTGTTTCGACAAGCAAGACGTATCAGCATGCCCTTGTCGTACTTGACCTCGCACACATGCCTGGCAATGCCTGCGGTATCTGGCCTGCATTTTGGATGCTTGGAACCGGCTCCTCCCCTTGGTTCGACAGACATATTCCACATTGACTATGATCACTGACATCTATGCAGGCCCACATACGGTGAGATCGACATTATCGAAGGTGTCAACGATCGGTCCCATAACATCATGTCGGTCCACGCCACCAACGGCTGCTTCTCAGCCGGCGAGTCCTGTCTCGTTAACAAAGGCTGCGACATCAACGCTTAGAACCCTTTCCTCTTCGGTGACGAGTTCAACAATGTTGGCGGCGGCGTCTATGCCATTGACTGGACCTTCGAACACATCAACATCTGGTTCTGGCCCAGAGGCAAGGCTCCGTCTGACGTCATGGGAGTCAACCCCAACCCAATCGCATGGAGCACACCCACGAAAAGCTATCGGCAAGATCAGGGCTGCATAATGGATGACCATGTCCAGAATATGCGGTTGGTCTTTAACATCGCTTTCTGCGGTGAATGGGCGGGGCAGCCGGCGATTTTCGACGCTGACGGTCAGTGCCCGGGTACTTGCCAGGATTTCGTACAGAACAATCCCCAGGCGTACAAGGACGCGTACTGGAGTATCAACGCTTTAAAGGTATACACCCTTCATGATGCTACCGCTGCTTCACAATGCACGCCTACGAACCCTACCATAGTCCTTACAACGACCATCACCGTCACTGGCGCACCCACGGCTCAACAGCTCGTTGAAGTGATGACTGAAGGGCATTGGGCCGTGGGGTACTCTGTTGCTTGACTCGATGTCTGCTTCACCCAAGTCTGGAGGACGGAGATCATATGGGGCCCACCCTATCAGCCCTATGAAGGCCATCCAGTCAGATGCCGTCTTTGCTGCAAGTAGAAGTCATAAGGCATGGTAATGTTTTCGATAAATCATCCCCGTTGCTACTTCCCTCGCCTCTAAATTGGGGGTGTGCGGATCTGCATTCATGCTTTTAGTGAAGTAACCACATTGCATTATTGCCAGCCTTGTTTTCATATATTACTGAGAATAGCTTCTGTCATCATGTTTTGACCTGGGTCTACTGCCACAGACCACGGCCGCTTATATAATCCATTCCCTGTCAGCGATGTGTAGCTTCATCGACCTGAGAGGCGCACAAAATCAATGGGGGTCCAAAACGTTCATTCTCATGTCCACGACAGGTGCTTCGCTTTGATTTGCCTTGGCGTCGTGCTTTGTTGAAACCCAGTGTATTAGGTAAGCTCGGCTGACCCACGCTAGAGGTCGGCCGACCATGCAACCATGCGCATACGTAGTAGATAATTCCGAGCTACTGGTAATCAATAAGCATTGATGAGCAGAAAATTCTTACTACTACGTATCTACCTAAGGTAAGATAAGGTAGGGCATAGATCAGGGCTTACCCTAATCAATTCACGACCTCATGTTCCCGTGTGCGCGGACCTCTGCAATCTTAAGTCATATGGTGTTGCGGTTTTCTTCTTCTTTGTCATTGTACCAGCGCTCTTAGGAATCGAACCTAATATAATATAACTGTCCAGCGACTAGGACTACTGTCTAGCCTTGGCTCTGCCCGGTTCATGTACTTGTATATACAGTAGAAGCCGGGCCCTCGTTCTTTCCTTCCGCTCTTTGTCTTTCGTCTTGTACATTACCTGGTGTATGGTCTTGTACCTAGATCCTATCAAGTCATCCAAGTTGACCATGGTCATCTTGGATGGTAATAATAATACCAGTCTTCTATACTGAAAGTACCCCTAGCCTAGCCCAGTCCCTCACATGTATTGATAATGAAGTAGTCACAGGTGTAAAGATTTCTTCAACCATGAACTTCCATGTTACGAATGTGCCAGGAGTGGGTAAGGGCAAAGATCTAACCCTAATCATTACACAACCAACGCTAGCGAGTTGACAAGCTCCTATCTGGCCGAGATCTGGTTTGGCCCAGATATGGCCCAACACCTTTTCCCTTCCCCAACACCTTCTTCACTACACAACATCCTTCCTGTGGCAGACTCTGAACATTACATAAATAGAAGTTCTTGTACCACTCTTGTTCTGTATTTTTTAATGTTCAGTTATAGCTAACGGTCCCAACAATTAACCTCAGATGTTACCTACCTATTATGTAGCTTAGTTTTTAGCTCCGACTTTGCATGGCCGACCTCTAACGTGGGTCAGCCGACTTGTAGACTTGTAGTCCCCTGTATTAGACTGTCATCTAGCGCCATCATCTGTGTCATCGAGCGCTATCCAGCGGTCATCTGAACTGCACGCGTCATGGACTCAGTTGGACCTGAAGAAAAGCCCCGCTCCTCCCATGTCCAAGAACCAAACGTAAGCGTTTCAAGATGGCAGGGATCGACGTGGGATGAGATGATCATGATAAGCATTTAGAACAATAATAAGCCTAGCATGTGTTGGGCTAGCCCAGGACTGATCGCGCTAAGGGCTGCGGTATTCACTGAGCAAAAAGATTGGTTACAGACAACTTCAAAGCCTCATTCAACATCCAATTCCCTGTTGCCCCGAAGATCCTCTCCCTCCCCCTCTGGTCCTTTAAGCGTGTGCTGAAGAGCATCGATAATCGGTTGCAAATGCTCCTTCATCATCGTGTCGAGCTCGGAAGCCGTTAACGGGTGATGAAAATGATGCTGTTGAACTATGGCTAACAATTTCGTGTTCCTCTCCTGTTCGTACACGAGGGCTTTCTGTGCGTCTCGAAGGATTTTCTCTGTGTATCGGTGGCACTTGAATTCGTGGGCGAGGCTCTGCTTCACTATCTGTTGTTCCTTGATTTCGTCGTTCAAGCGGATGCTCTGGCCATCGTAAATCTTCTGCCTTAGAACCTTGTCGGCAGCGATTTCTTTAAGAATAATCTCGTACTTCTGATCTTGCTGAATGAGTTGCTCACGGTAGTAAGCGTTTTGGCATAACTCACTCCTGGTAAATTGAGCAATACGTTGTCTCGTTTCGTCAAGCTGATTATAAAGGTCAGGGCAGTTGTTACATGCCACAAGGGTATCTGACATGGTCCTATCGGCGATTGCTTGCATGAGAGGATAAGGTCAAGACAGAGGACGAAGGGAGAGCAGAGCGACATTTATAATAGTTCTTGATTTCAGCCAAATTACAAATCTGTTTCACTTTGTGACTTTGTACGAGTTTCTGTCTACGCCTTCGAAGTACTAATAACACGGATGGGATGGATCCCCCAAGGAGATCATCCGCGCCCTGATCCTGCCGTCGCTGATATCGTATTGCCCGACATACCTGACGGAATGCTCGAGTGTAAGCATTCGTAGTCAATTGCAGAAAGATGACCAAGGTGATACAAACGCCTTGAGATGGGATGTCATCTTTGTCAAGTCGGGTCAGACGCATCACACAGCACGACATTTTCTGACCGCGCTGGCAGATGTTGTTCTTCTCCTCGACACAGTCACTATAGAAATGTTGGCATATGAAAGCTTGTGCGCACTTTACCGTCAGCTTTGTGGCGCGGCCGCTTGTGTCTCCATGGTGAAGGATTTACTAGTTGTTGCTCGAAGACTGTTCATTCAAGCATGGCCTCCTCTATCCGTGCCCCTCACAGTTCACTGCTCAGTACAACGTCTGAAGAAGCGTATAGACCTATAAGGGAACCGATAGAAAAGCCAATCTTGTCGGGAAGCTACATTCTTCTCGCAAGGCGCAGATGGTCAGCGAACGCCACATGGGCGGGAAAGGATAGCAGGTGCAAATCAATCTGCTACATCAAAACGGCGCTATATAGTAGTAAGAAAAAATACAAGATCATTTACAGACCGGAAAAAAAACTAGAGATTACCTTCGACCTCTTCTCTGCATGGACAAGTCCAGGGTTACAGGACAAGGATGCGGACTTATACTCTCACAATTCTAGGGTTCTGGCTTTTGATTACCCCAGCGTCGAACGGGCCAATGCAAGAAGCCTTGAGCTCTTGTCCATATGCCTCGCTTTTGCAGCTCGCGGTATAACAGAGGCGAACATGACTGTTAGCAAGATCCTCCACACCCAACGAGGCCAGATTATGCCAGACCAACGCGTCACTTTTTTCCTTTACAAAGGCGGGGCACGCTGCGGCCTCATGATACAGAATAGCCAACAGGAACTATCAACTACAGGTACCAGGGTTACTAGCGCGCGATTACAAATGGGCTGACCACACGGGGTAGGTTACGTAGGTAGGTACTCCGTAATCACTCCGCCATTACGAAGTACATAGGTACCTACCTTAAGGTCAGCAATCCACTGGTGGTAGTGCCATGCAAGCAAGGCCGCTGCACGGCGCCTGCCTTTAGACCGTCAATCCGGCGCTAATCGTGGATATGTTCTATACCAAACAGATCATGGCATTTGCTGTTCACACTGGCTCATTATCCTTTTCTAGTTTTGTCTTAGTTTCTTGCAATTCGACATACTGAAGAAGTCTGTTACGTGTCCCTTCGCGCCTCGACTTTCGAGCTTGCTTTTCAACATTGTTTTCCGGATTGGTCTAGATATATCATACGGTGTGACAGGTCTGTGTCACCTTTCCTCCTTACGCACTTTGTCAGACAGGAAAGTATACTTCATGGTTCCTGAGAAGGACTTGGAAGATTGATCTTTCAAATTCAGTGATGCTCTTGAGATGATATGAAACAGCGTATCTCAGAAAACTGACGAGCTGTGCGTGACAAAACATCTGGCGTGATAGACCATGCATATGCTAGCTTGATTCATTGATATTGAGGGGGGGGGAGTAGGGCTGCATAATGGTATGATTGGTTTCATCGAAGGGAAGACAACGATGACAATTCTCAACTTCCGCCATGACTACCATCGAGCGCAGCACGAGGAACCGCATAGAGTGAAATAAAGATGACAAGAATCCTCCTTTGCCAAGATACGTTGACATCATTGAGTCGTTACGCCTGTGACTAAGCGTTTTGCTGTCCCAATAATCCACAGTCAGATCCTCCATAGTAAGCCATGGTCATTTTGTTCACAAATGGTTACTATGTAGGCATGTTGCTCAAATAGCTCTAAATCCGGTAAGTTGGGTAGGCGGAGCCAGTATTATACTAATTAGAAACTTTATGCTGGTGACAATCTCAGAACTGTAATAATTAATCTAGGAAGTTTGCAAATGCCAGATGGTTAATGTTACATTCATGTTCAAAAAAGCAGTGTAACAGAAGTCGCTGACAGATGGCCAGATACTTTCAAACATCTATGATCCGTCGGATGCTTTGCCGCCACCCCAGATGCAAATATATACACAGTCCATCTGACGATACTAGCCACCGACCGTGAGTATATTGATGTAAACATAGTAGGAAGTCAAAGGCTTACAGATGGATTATTGCTGCCGTCCCAAACTCCAAGGTGACAGCCAGGAGTATGTTGATCGAGCTTGTCGGTGCTGGCCCACTTCTGTGCGCCAAGATCGAACTGAAGGTGTTCAGACTGACTTTGATCAGGCGGATTGATTTGCGTCACGACCAATTTGTCTTCGAGCTTGCTTTCCACACTTAAGGGGTCGCCGTCTGCAAAGCCGGCTGCCTTGGTATAGCCGATCTCATGTTCTTTGTTGTTGTCCCACATTGTCACCTCGAACGTGTAAGGTTTGTTGATAGCACTGGCGTCGGTCCATTGCGTGAGATGAAGGTTACAATTACCTTGTGAGTATGGAGTGACGGGTGTAGGCGAAGGGGTTACGGTAATTGTTGTCAAATAAGAAGCCACTTCATCCGAGTATGTGTAAGTGGTGGTTTGAGTACTCGTACTGTTGCTCTCAGTTTCTGTGGTAGTAACGCTGAAGCCCGAAACAGCGTAGACGGTGATAAGAGAACTGTTTACGGCAAATTTTAAATCAGCTCAGAGATATCAACAGTCGACTGTTTGATGTTTACCTGTCTGGGCTTGAATAAGAGGTTGTCGACCAGTCTCGATTATGCACATTGTGTTCCGGTTCAGTAGATGTAGCGGCAGCTCTGTGTTCCGGTTCAGCAAACGCAGCTGGGCCAGCAAGGAACGCCAGGCCGATAACTTTAAGAAAGGCTAAGACCATGGTGAAAAGTACTAAAAGATCTCTGGTATTATCTAGGATGAAAAATGATTGTTTAAGAGTACAAATCTCACGATTGATATACTCTGAATCCCCACTCTGTGTCTCTTTGGCACGCCCGCTAGTTTTGTCAGCTTTGTTGGCATAACTTACTATTATTATACTCGTAAAGAGGTTTTGATCACAAGCTCGCCTTTGCTTACACTCCCTTGCTACTATATGCCCCCATATGACCTCATATTCCAACAATATCGTCACCCCAGTCTTTCGGGTCCTAGCGGCGGTCGACACCATTGTTCAAGCAACGATCCAAAAAGCACTAGAAGCGAACATTGCGTGGGCTGAAAAATAGCTGTCAGAAGCTCAAACTCACTCGTCACTAATGATTAGCTTAAAGCCGTCAACGAAGCTATCCAGAAAGGAATTATACTTGAGTGCAGAATTCATGACGCCGAACTATGGGACAGCCGATGCAGACGCCGACAAGGCTTTCGCTGCTGACAATACGGCCAGGAAAGAAAGGACAAATCAGCCGCCGAGTGCGCCGCGTGCGGCGAACAGGGACATACAGCGTGGGTGTTGATATAAGAGGTCATTATGGGGCATAGAGTATATTGTATATGGGGTTGAAGCTATCTAGAAACTCCGGAGGAAGGAAAAGGTGGGAGGAAGGTCAAATACCCTGAATCCCCTGAATCCACTAGCGCCGGATGAATGCGGCACCGGATGGATGCGGAGATTACCAACCAAATCACACCTGAAATTCCAACAGTGGGATCGAAGCAAGGAAGATGAACGCGTCAAAGAAGCTCTGGCAGCCAGGCCTATTCTATACCATATGAACAGCGAGCAACCAGACCTGTCCACCCTCTGGCTGTAGACACAAGCGCATGGGCTACACCAAACGAAGCGGCCAACACAATGAGCCTCAGCACAAACCATAATCAAGCGGGCAGGCCAGCTATACAAGCCACCTCGACAAAGCAACCAAGAGTCTTCCAACAGATCCGCCGAACGCAACATATGGCATCACTTTCGCTCCGATTGTTTCATCCCATGGTCGTATAAGCTCTCCATCTGCTAAAGTCCTGGAGAACCTCGATCGGGCTGACGCGGGCAGACTCAAGCTCGGAAAAAGAATGGGCAGAAGCACTTGTGAGGAAAAGAAACCAGCCCCTGACTAGAGCACTACGTGGAGGCATCGCGAACGAGGAAGACGAACGCCGCTCGCAGTCACCGATCCGAACATGTATGCATCTCTTATCACACGCAGCACTCAAGAGTACACATCCAGACAAACTCTCAATACTGCAGTACAATGTCATGAAATCAAAGCATAGTAATGATCAGTCTACTTGCGGATGAACGGCTCCGGCAGTACGACATTATCGCTATTCGAGAAGAACCCCTTTCAGAATACTGGACGTACCGACAGTCCGCGCTTGAATACCTCGATTCCCCTGACATCAGGGTGTGCTTTTTTATTAACACCAGAATTGAGCCATCCACCTGGACCGTAACGTACCACTCACCCTACCTCGCCACCCTGGATGTTAAGGTCAGGGGCGGAGGGGCAGAGACCAATCTCAAAATTCACAATGTGTACAACCCCCCTGATGTCAAGGATTCGGCAGAGACATCAGAGGTTTTGACGCTGCTGCAAAACGTTGACATGTGAGACACATATCCTAGTGGGAGACTTCAACTTACATCACCCGCTATGGTCAAATCCTTTGACAGAGAAACACCACAAAAGCGCTGAGGCCCTCATCCAGGTGGCGGAGCATGAGTTCGTGCGCCAACCTGAACGACTGATCTGCCTCCTCGCGAGCGACCTCGAGGCGATCTGCGTTTGGTGCGTACAGCGTATTATTGTACTGCAAAAAGCTCAGGTTCACAGCAATAACGTTGAGATCTTCTGCGCTCCTTGTCAGCGTTCATTATATCGCCATCGTCGCCGCCGTCGAAACCTAGCCCCACTTCGCATGCCAGAGCTTTCGCTGGCTCTGGGTGGACATGTGATGTTCATCAGGTCTTCCAACAGACGCTGAAAATAGTTGTCAAGAAAGGTTCGGGAGAACGTTTGAGGCGGCATCTATTGATTGAACGTCTCTACGAGGAACTGCGGACTAGCGCTCTGAGAATAATGGAAATCGGAATAGAGTACGCTATTATTTCACAGCAGACATGGAAACATGATCGGAATGGAGAGTTTCGCCCGCTTCGACAGGACAACTCGGTGGTAATTTCGTTGAAATTAATGAACTATAGTCAGTAGCTTTAGATCTGATCATGATACAAATTCAAGGTTTTTCGCCCAGGAACTGTTTTAACATTGAGCTCATTACTTACTAAAACTGATATATGTATGTCTGAAAACCCAGATAATCTGCCCTGCTTGTGACCCCACTGTGCTTCATTTCTTCGATGCAAACCTTTAACCGCCCTTCATAATCTGCGAGCCTAGTGACGCTCTTCTACTTCGTCTACGACTGGTATTGAGGTAATAGAGGCGTATTTCCGGCATCATAGCTATCTTTTCTGGACTCGACAATTAGGTCGACGCTTTGAATGCGAAGCGCGGTTTGAAAAGGTGGTTGAATAAGGCTGGCTGGTCTTGCCGTTACGACCAAGTTCGAAGAAACACATCATCCGATCTCCTAATGTCCTGGACGGTGACCATTTTCTCCTATGAGGTAGCTGCCCAAAGGCATGAAAGCTCCACTTACTTTTGCAGTCTTCCTAATGAGCTTCGTCATCCTTCTCTTTCTTCGATCGTTTTCTGGGTCAACCTTACTTCTATGCGAGACCGGTTTTGAGGCGAGCGAGATGATCATGCATCTCGCCAATAGGCTGGTTGGTTCCCTCCTCGCCCACCCACCACGCCGGGTAAATATGCTTGACGCATCGAGACATCATACTCCATGGTCATCAAAGACTTTCATGGCTCTGTCTTCACGCTACCAACTATTCTGCCATGGTTTCCTTTCCTTCGCTGCCTCCGCCATCTTCATCGTCGTCCGCTTCATTGTTCCTGTTCTCAAACGTCTTTCATATCTGCTAGATCTACGTACATCAATATGTTTCTCCTTGGGTTGAGTTTAGTGCATCCTTTGTCTTCTGGACAATTTGGAGCCATCTTCATGATTCCACATTCTGCCCCCTTGCGGAGAACTCTCTTCAGCCTTCTGGACCCGTTGTCGCCAGTTCATGGGTGCGAATTCATTCATAAAGTCAATCAGGTCACTTTGAATCTGTGGTGATGTTATTCATGTCAAAGTGCGGGCGTTTTGCCTGAGGTGTGAGCTGGCTAGGATGATACAGAGTGAGACAAGAGCATAGTCAGAGGTCTTTGTGTGCTTTGCTGCGGCCTCGACTAGTCCAGCGAGCTCTTTGCATGTTGCTGCGTATATGAGATAGGGAGATCTGGCTAAAGCTGGGTTGTTAATGCAATTGCACAGAGAATATGGCCGCGCTGGTCTACTTGCTATAAATGAGAGGTCAGCTAGAAAGCAACACGGATCATCAAAACTAAGAGTGTTCCCAAGTACCGAGGGAGGCTTGAAGAATCTGTAGATTAATTAGATAACGGTTTAAGGGGGAATGTGATGTGAAAGGATGAACAGAATTTTATTCTATAACCCAATGTCATTTCAAAATTGGTTAATCGAGCGGTCCTGACCCTACCTACTCGCCTACCTACTCGCCTACACCGGATATACGACCAATTCTCACATGATGAAACCCTCGCTCTCTGCTCCTCGCCTTCGTTTTCGCTGCGCCCACAAACAGCACCTACTGCCGTCCCTTCCCAATCAACATCATGTCGAAGCCGACCATCGTCCTCCTTACCGGCGCATTCCATGTGAACTCGGTCATGGACATCCTAGGTGCTCGGCTATAAGAGGCTGGATACAATGCATACCAATGGACTGGTCACCGTCAATGGGCCTGGTCTCTGTTGGAAATAGGGGAGTTGGTAACCTCCGCCTCATAGGGCTGGTAGGGCTGGGGCCCGCTAGTAGAGTTTTCACCTTCCACCTCCTAGGTAGCCTTCTAACAACAACAACCAATATATCAATATGCCCCCATATGACCTCGCTTTTCAACAGTATCTGCACTCGTACGCCGGTTTCCCTGGAAGCGCTGCTATTGGGGGATTGTCCAAGAAGGAGCGGACCGCCAAGGGCCAACAGGGCGGCATTGTCGGCCTTGTCTACCAGTCCGCATTCATTCCTCAGTGTTGAAACAAGAAGGTTTTGCAGCATATGTAGAATGTATATTTGAGTGAAGTTCTATGAAGGTTCGAAGCTTCGATTAAATACAGTGCGTCATGTGACCTCGATAGGTCGAGCATAACTCCCGGAACTGAGCTCATCAGCATGATTGACCCGAAGAATGCCCGAGCCTTTAGCTAGCGAAGCCGTCACTTCTGAACCAGTCTACTACGCAGATGCGGCTTACGATGGTCATCGTGTGTACATACATACCCAACAAGATCAAGCGCTTCCGCCTTTCGCTCAAGATTTGTTCGTCGAACTCAGTGGAACGTCAGGAAGCCGAACTTCAGCCATAGTCCTTTTCTGAGTGAACCTGCGACATTGACTCAACTTGTTCAGAACATTGGTTTACGAGGAATATCTAGCGCACGTCTCGGACTAGGAGCGTGGTGACATTCGCCCATGAGAATTAGAGATATTGAGCATGACCAGTACAATCAATTAATTAGCCGTTCTGTAGAAATTACATGATAAGACATTCAAATGTAAGAGAAACACCATTTCTGGGCCCCTTTAGCAGTGCACAGGCCTCATTATCAGGTTCACGTACTGCGCTTTCTCAAGCCCCTTGTGCCTAGATAGTCGTGACGGCCGTTCCAGCATGACAGACGCCAAAGATTTGTCATATCTACACGATGGCTTCGCCCTTCAACGAAGCTCTTCAGCCTTACAGCTATCCTATCGAGCTCTGCTTCAGATGAGAACGACCATCGCCCCCTTCGAGTCACTGAAAGCGGTGCTTCTAGATCACTGGCAAACATTCGAAAATCTCATCGATAGTCATGCCGTCGGCGCGAAGCTACTGGATGGTCACAATCTGGATCTGGCAACTGTGCTGATGGTTGCAAGATATGCGTTCAAGCTGTCTCTCTTTCAATGTTCTTTCTAGGTACAACGGCCTTGTAAATCTATCCGAGAAAGCGCACGATGCTATCACCGCGAGCGCTGGAGCATTCCAAGCCAGCATAGAGAAGGACGAAGTAATATACGGTACCCATCACCCTCTTCTTTGCCTACGATGATGGAAACGTTAAATGGAATTAGGGATCAATACTGGTTCTGACGGCAGTGCAGATACGCGGACAAAAGCTGTCAAGAAAGACTTGTTGCGCGAGTTGAAGTATGAGACATTAAGCAAGATAGCTCGACCCAAAGGCGCTCCTCGAAAGGTCTTCAAGGCCGCTGAAAATGGCCTCATAGCCTACCTCGAAGAACAGCCGTGGGCCATGCAGAAAGAGATGGTCTGGTACATATGGGAGGAGTGGGGGATTGGTATTTCGTCTATCAAGGGTATTGGATAGCGGTCCCTTTTGGTCAGAGCATTTTTCCGATAATCCACGCAAAAGAGGAGGCTACCGTCTTTCTTTACCCGACATGGGATACAATCGACTTCTAGGAGGTTGACCCTCACCTTCCAATTCAATCTTATGATCGTATGACCGATGCGGGGGCAACTGCGTTGCCTTTCCTCTCTATCAAAAACATCCAGGAAACTGCCCAAGTCAAAGTGAGGGCCGTTCATGTTGTAGGTGGGGCTTCCCTACTAGCATTGTGGTGGGACTTTGTGGCGGTCAAAGGGATAGGTACCTTAGGTCTGCCTTATTTAGCGTATTCGCTTACTCTACCAATCAATCTATAGGGTTTCACCCTGAACTTCTATTATAAGCGGCCCAACAAGGAGCGTCTTTACAGATAAAGACATTGCAGATATTCCAGCCGTTAGCTTGCTGCGGCTCAAATTTGGTGTGATTACACCGAGAGACCTTCGTTTCCTTGACTGTAAAGGATCAATACGACCAGTCGAATCTTACTACTCTGCACCTGGCAATTAGAGAGCTGGCTGGTTGCTGATTCGGCCGGCCCCGCAAGAGGGAGTGGGCTGGCTGCTGCTGTTGAGTTTACGAATCGGTCAATCCTGTTCAGGTATGTATATTCAAAACGAGGCTTTTTTCCGGCGCTGAAACGGCCACGTGGCAACATCATTTGAAGAAAAGACCGAGGTGCTACGAGAGAAAGTCTTTCCGCCACCCCCTCAAGCAGATGTCAGTGACATTCCGGGCTCATTCATACCATTAGCGGTACCATCCAATCCATTCATCTCAGAAGACGAGGTGAAGCAGGCAATTAGACGGGTAAAGTCGGACAAAGCGCCAGGAGCTTCCGGAATTCCAGACGGAGCACTTCAAGCAGGTGTCAGGCAAGGAACGTAGACTAGGAACCCTTCAAAACCAGGCTCTTCGCCATGTTGCAGACGCCTTCAAAAGAGTAAACACCGAAACGCTTGAAGCCGAGACATACACATGCCCGTCACATGTTCACATGAACAAGCTACGGGATCAGGCCACACTAGGTAAGTCGACGGCAGAACACAAGAGATCCCATCCCCCGCTCTCCCGCCACCAAGAAAGTAATACTCCTCAATACTTCTATTCGCACCCAAACAAGCGACCGCGCCGCAATAGCGCAATTCCACAAAAGTCAATGGAATTGCAGACATCAATGCAACTCCAGCACAAAGGTCTCATCTGTCTAACAAGACAGCAAAGATGCGTGACGGTCTTCAGAAAGCCGAAAGCACCCTTGCGCAGTCGTCGATGGCCGACGCTCGACCTTTGCATCTTCGAACCACGTTTTGGGAAAGTAATGCTGGCTGTATGACTGACCGCGCATGCCATGACATGCCTAGATAGGCCTAGGTGACAGACTAGGTGACAGGACTACTATGGTAATTGGGATTTAATTCCGCTGTGCTGCCCTTAAAGATCGCGTTCATTGATTCCCCAAATACCATAGTAGATGGCAGAACAAGTTGACAGAAATAGTAATCAGAAATAATCAACCAAGACTAGGCGACAGGACTCGATGACCTGCCTCGATGACATGGCTAGCTGACAGATGACAGAACTAGTTGACAGGTTGCTAAGCAACAACTCCATGACCAGCGTACTCCGTACCAGCACCGTATTTCACGCCAAGGGAGTAATCAGGAAAGCTCTACATATGCTGACAACATTAGTCTTCTAGTGAAACAGAACATATGTACACTAAGATGCACGTAGTAGCACTCAAACCCAGTATTACAGCATAGAAGTCAGCAGCCAGTAACCTCGAAAGAAAGATTGCAAATCGCCATTTAATGATACCTGTCCATTCTAAGTGTTTGACCATAACCGTACATAATTTCAGATCTTTGAAACTAAGTGCTTCCTTGAGGAAGACCTTTAGATCCCTTTTGCCTTTTCCCAAGGTCTCTCTTCGCTGAAGGCAGAACTCGATGAGCCAGAGTTAGATTCACGATATTCTCTTGAACTGTCAAGCGATGTGTTATCTTTATTCTTGGCCTCGATCATGCAATCGTCAGTCTTGAGTTCTTGAATTTCGGCTGTCACCTTTTTAAATTGCCTCTCGACGCCAGGGATTCAATCGTTGTTCTGTAGCATCGCTATCCCTCCAAGTTTGAAGATCTTCTTAGTCGACGTGATTGACGAAGCCGTTCGCTTCCATGCGATTAAACCAGCCTCTCGTCCTTCTTCTCCATGCAATTGATAGCGATAGCAAACTACCACATAGTATCACTTCCGATCGATGCCGCCGAGTTGCTTGTAAGTCCTTCCTTCAGGAATTCTTGAAGCCCTGATATACCCTTTAGAGTTGAAATCGTAAGGCCACATTTTCCCTCGTTCCGCTCCTTCTAGGGCGCTTTGAAGAATGTTGCCAACCCACCAATCAGAAAGAGGTACATTGCGCGCCGGAAAAGTATTACCTATGAACTCATAGATGTTGGGTATGATCTTCATCTTCTCTGACTTGTATCTCTTTGTCTTCCGTTTAGACTTTTTGTTCTCGGTTACGACTTCTACTTCCTTTTTGGAAGAGACTTCCTTGAGGGGTTCTTCGATGCTCGAAAGATAAACCAGTGAGCGTACTTGAACTGGTTTCAATAGCACCAGAATTCGAAGAATGAATATTAACAGATTCGAGAGGGCCTTGTGCGACATCATATAGCGTAAGAAGTTCAGGATTTCCGTCAAAGACTCGAACACTCGCCTCGTCTTCAGCTTCCTTCGTTGATTGATGAAGAAACTCAATGCTAGGAAACGAATTCATCGCAAGGTTCATCGATCAACCGAATTCTTGTTGTGAGATGAACAGCGCTGATGATGTCAACTCTTCGATATGAAACATTTCAAACCTTTGATCATCGGTCATCTCTTCAGGTAAAGGGTCACCTGCTATAGATAAAGTGAGATCAATTTCAAGACGGAAGTATTGTTAAAGTCTAAATGAGAAATGAGTACGCAGTGTGTGCGTCGTGGCTATTACTTGAATCAAAGATCTACCTACCTGGCTTACAGTTACATTGTCGCTATGTGATTCTGCTTACGCCCAGATCGCTTTGTCTTACGTCGTTCAGCTCAGGCATTCTCTTTCTCTGAGAATTCCTTTCAAATATTTCTATTCGAAGTCATCTGTCAGGTTATGAGTATGACAGTAAGTTACGCTTACAAAAATGATAGAATTAGCAGGCGCGAAAAGAAGAACATGAAATATCTTAACATGGGTCAGCATCAATCACGGTAATAATCCATCTGTAAGCCTTTGACTTTCTAAGATGTTTACACTAATGTACTCATGGTCGGTGGGTAGAACATCAGACGGTTAGCACCTTTACTTTCAGGCTTACAGTAACCATAATGTGAGACGCGGGCAATCCCCCTTTGCTAAGACCATCGAGTCGCTTACGCCTTGACTTGTTGCATTCTAGCCTAAAAGAAAAGAGAACTTGAGAAGCTTCCGGTGTGAGCATGAATGGATTGTTGTTGTGAGGACTCGTCATGCATTTGAGGACCGTCATATAATGACCAAATCTGAAGCTTGGTACCTTCCACGGTCGTTGAATTTACATACTAGTTGTTATGCTCAGGCCTATCAGGGTCACATGATGCACTGCAGTTAATCGAGTAGCCACCCTCATAGTAATTTCTGTTGAAATATGTTATGACTTAAACAATCAAAACAACTATGTGTTCTCTTGGGACTAAAAAGATCGAATTAGTTGTAATCGTGCTTCAAGAAAGCCGACTTCGCCCTTTTAACAATGAGGGTAAGGTGCGCCACGATTACCTCCTCTGCACGTCTTGACCATTTGCCTTTCGCATAAGCCGAGTTCAGCAACCAGCGAGCTTCCGTCGAGTCAGCTGCTTCAGCAACCAGCCAGCTAAATTGTCACCCTAGCTCTTTTCATATTGCTGTCGCTCCACGTGTGTGCCTCATCGCTGAGGGCTTCCGTTTGCCTCCTGAGCGAGCCAGTACAGACCGGATAACATGATTTATCCCTATAGAACCTCAGGCCATGCCTCGCTGAGGGCCTTCGGGTACTAGACCAAATAGCACCGTCTCGTGGTCTATTTCTATAGAACATGCCTTAGAGAAAAGGACTTCGGCGCAGCTGTCCCATGTACAGCTGGTTTCTGTGGCCCGCGTAGGAGCTTCGAATCCTAATGGCGCTGGTACAATGGTGTAATGGTCTTTGTTCGTTTTCTCTCAGAGTGGCATCGGGGCTCTGACGCCCTTGGCAGGCTTCGGCCGTCCGGCGTACGCTTAACAATCAACTTAGAACTGGTACGGACAAGGGGAATCTGAATGTCTAATTAAAACATAGCATTGCGATGGCCAGAAAGTGGCAATGTGATTTCTGCCCAGTTCTCTCGATTAAGAAGCGATCCCTTGCGCCTGCCTCACTCCCCTCCCTCTCCGAATTCACCAACTTCAAGGAAGCTATCTCGGAACCTCAGTCTTCTGTGGCCCACCACATTGATTTTGATGCTCTGCCGCAAAATGGACGGTGCATATTCTCAATCCTACCCAGTCCTAAGCATTCATTCCCTCCTTCTTTTCCAAAGATACTATCACTCCAGTCCCCATTCTTCGCTACCTTCTCTAATGGCTTGTTATTTCTAGATCCGTCTTAACCCCTACACCGGACCTCCAAACCTCCACACAGCAACTCTCAACCAACCCGCCACCCTCACATGCCCAAGCCTCATGCCAACACGAGTGCTCTATTCCACCAAATCGAATAGCTACCGTTCATCACACAATTAAACCCCTCAGCGCAGCAACCGAAACCCAGACCACAAATATTGCCAGCGACGAAATCTACCTATACATGGTGCTGGTTACGAACCAAGAACCTATAAATTCCAATCCCGACTACTACCACGCAGACTAAATTACTCGAATCAAACCAGTTGGATCAGTTCTAGCGACAAAGGAAGCGAAGGACTGTAGACAAGGGTAACCTACACGTCCACAACTCTCGACCTGCATGAACAACGGACTACTACTTACTAGAACAGTACCACCCAAATCAGCATTCAATTCCGCCAAACCCACAGCGCCTTCTTTCCTTCTGCTCAGCGCAGTCCGAACAGTTACGATAATTAGAAAAAGGCCATGACGAATTCCACGACGGCTCTACAAATTCACTGTAGCAAGGCGCAGCAGTCGAGGGCGTGCAGGAGAACAATATTCTCACGACATAGATAGCAAGAATAATAAACTACGAACATCACCACCACCACCTCCCCCAACCCCCCACCCCTCCCATAATCTCACCTCACCTCAAAACTCTCAAGCACCTACCCACGCACAAAAACCCCCAAGAACTCAGCTTAAAATTTATTTTCCAGTCGAACCTTCGCTACATTCTAAACCAACCAGTACATAGAAAAAAAAACCAAAAACAAAACCGAACCTGTTGCAAAAGGTACGGTAGATAGGTATTCTTCATTGACGCGTACATTTTGAAAAAAAGAGCTGAGATCGATACAAATGCAAGAATTTTGAAGAGGGAATGAAAGAACAGAGTTCACAACGCTTATTCTATATCGACAATCGCAACCATCGATTTTATGCAAACTAACCGGTTACCAAATCAGTGATAATATTTCATGAGAACATGATGATTTTTGCTTAGGGTGATTTATTCTGCGGGGAAGATTGTGTTCAAATAGCGATGTTTGAGGATGTGAGAGTTAAATACATTATATGTGCAACCTCAGTCGATGAAGTAGAAGTACTCTCAGCTCTAAGAAAAACTCGACTTGCAGAAATGATGCTACGTTTGAACTGTTCCCACCAACAAAGCAAGCTAGATTGATTGTAGATTGTAATTCATACACCCTTGTGACATCGGTTTAGATCCGACCCATGGGGGAAACTATGCTAGGTGTATCGAACGGACAAAACCCTCTGGGGGAGAAAACCGCTCGCCGACTACACGATGACTTCACGTCGTCGATACAATAGGTTTTGAGGCTATGTACCAAATAATGAACCTATAGCTTCTATTCAGCGCGTGACGCTCGAGTAAACTCTTATGAGTACCTGTGCTGTTTGTTGTAACGCATCGTCTTTGCCCTGCTCTTCATTGACGGTATTCTTTACAAACGATGTCCCGGTCCGATCCTCGGTCCGAAGGCGAAGAACGTTTCCTTTGCACCCGTGGTGCTCGTGGTTGTAACGTACGTAGAACTGTGTCCTCTTGCTCAATGATTGCCATGCTAATTATGACTGAAGTTCAACTTTTGACGTCTCATTTTAACAACGATCTTGGCAACGACGTGTTAATAACTATCTCTGAGACAGGCTATTCAAATGACTGGATTTCCCTTCGATGGCTGAAGCACTTCGATCGCTTTAGTCAAAAGCATCAAAAGAAAGCTTGAAGATTGCTTGTGATGAATGACTATGAATCTCACCATACACGCGAATTTCTATTCTACTGTGAAGATCACAAGATCATACCCTTCGACTTACCTTCGCACACTACTCATCTGCTTCAACCGCTAGATGTGTGTGTATTTCTGTCATTAAAGCATTGGCATTCGAAGTCGGTTAACCGAGCTGTTTAAACGGACGATGAGACCTTTACCAAAATCGAATTTTTGACTGTCTTCAACGAGTTTCGAACCAAAGCATTCAAAGAATCTATTATTCGATCTGCATGAAAGCATACTGGCTTAATTTCTTTTGATTCGAAGATAGTACTGAATAAAGTTCAAATTATGGAAACTTCGGTTTGACCTACTACATCACCATCTATTGTAGACGATTCAGCCGTTTGAAAGACTTCTAGTAGTCGAATTACTAGTGCAAATCATATCAGCTGATGCTCAAGCCAAGCTTAGAATGTTCTATAAAGGCGCTAAAGTCATTACTGTTGGAAATAGGGAACAGTGCTGGAAACAGAGAACAGTACTGTTACCCCTGTGGTCAGTAATCTCCGCATTGATCCGGCGCTAGTGAATGGGTATTTACCCTTCGCCCACTTCTTTCCTTCATCCGTATGCTCTACCTACTAGATAGTCAATATACCTACATGCACCTATTCGCTCTGACCCTCATATACCAATATGCAGTCTCAACTATTCAAAGATCACTGTGAGCGCAGTGTTCTCACGACTGATACCAGCCCACTCGATAAGCTTCCCCCACAGCTTCTGCTGTGTCTTCAAGCGATCCATTATCTAGCTCCAGTTGTGCCCGATAGGGTTCAATAAATCAAGAAGGACTCTTCATGTTATGAACTACTTATTAAGAGGCATTTCCAGCTACTTTGAAGAAATTTCCAATTCTCATAGTTCATTTTGGTGCGCAACGACTTTTTCCAGTCCGATCTGCGCTTTCAGTCATCCGCCATGTGCGCAATTCACGCCAAGCGTGTCATCATTCGCAAGCGATCAATTATAGATGCAGCGGAATCTGTGATTGGTTGTCTCTAAGCCGTACTAGACCTTCTTGTGAGACCGGCGGCTCAAATCACATTCCGTTTCTCAGTTCTGACCCTTCACGTTTTTGGAAAGTAATAAGTGCTGACTCCTGTGCACTGCTTGAGTGCTAAGGTAACTACTACACACATCTTAGTGTACATATGTTCTGTTTCACTAGAAGACTAACGTTCAATTAGTTCTGTTATCTAGATCATACTCTGTCATATGTCAGCTAGTCCTGTCAGCTAGTCAGGTCGAGGCAGGTCATCGGGGCAGGTCATCGAGGCCGAGTTCTGGTTACTATTTCCGTCAACTGGTCCTGCCATCTAGTACTGTGGTATTTGGGGAATCAATGAACGCGATCTTCAAACGTAGGGAGATCGATTGGGCAGCACAGCGGAATTAAACCCTGGCTGTGGCAACAGTTCCCCAATTACCATAGTCGTCCTGTCATCTAGGCCTATCATCTCGGCATGTCATAAGATTATACCATGCGCGGTCAGTTGTACAGCCAGCAGCCAACTTTTCGGGAATAACCCCGGGAGGAAGATTGCAAATCGCTATTTAATAATTCAAGGTCATGCAGATGAACTTGAATGACATTCTAGACTGTTACTCGGAATCAAACTTTAGAATCGAGTTCCGTCCCTCAGCTAGCTCTATTCTAAGTAGTAATCATACATGAAGTGTTTGGCGGTAACCGTACATAACTTCAGTACGTGTTTTGGCATATTCAGGTCTTTGAAACTAAGTGATCCCTTTGGCCTTTTTCCAAGTAACCCGATGAGCATTGTCCCCCTCTCTTGAACGTTTTCTTGCTGCTGATGTGTTATCTTTATTCTTGGCCTCGGTCATGCAATCATCAGTCTTGAGTTCTTGATTCTCGGCTGTCACATTTCTAATTTTCCTCTTGTCTGATTCTGTGACGCCAGGTATCCAATCGATCCCTTCGCGTTTGAAGGTCTTGTTAGTCGACGTGATTGACGAAGTCGTTCGCCTCCATGCAATTAAACCGGCCTCTAGTCCTTCTTTTCCATGTAATTGATAGCGATAGCAACCAACAGTTCTGAGCGTTGAAACGTGTATCGGTCCGGCAGCACGTGATTGAAAGTTCATGCGCACGGGATTGATTTTTTGCTGTAGCCTTGTCGATGATGTACCCATGCAGAAGCACGCAGGGATTGGCCTCGTCCAGACGGGGGCATTTCATTAAAGGGGTGCAGTCACATCGCAGATTACGTAGCTGCATACACTAACCGAGCTAGTGATCGCCCAGGAGCTAGTAACCCTTGCTGCATATTCAGTGAAGGTGGGTTGGCTGCAGGTCTAACCTGTTCGGTCCGGTTGGGTATGCCAGGTGGAGCAGAGCAACGAGCACGGGCTGGGCGAGTCTAGACGAGGGTCGGAGGTGACGAAGGCGCTGTCCAATCAGAGCACGGGGACAGGTAAGCCCCACTCTGCCGGACAGCTCGTCTTTAGCCCATTGCGTACTACGGTATCTGGGGGTTTATTTGTTAGTATTGAAGCCACAGTCAAGGGTTACCTTCGCTTTGCTGACCAATCAGTCTCCCTGTTACTCCGTACTACGTAGCCGGGGTATTATTTGTTAATACGATCTTCAAAGACAGGGAGACTGATTGGTCAGCAAAGCGAAGGTAACCCTTGACTGTGGCTTCAATACTAACAAATAAACCCCCAGATACCGTAGTACAGCGGCCTCGGCACTTCAGCTCGCACGCCTGCGCTGGTAGTCACTTCCTACCTTAGATAGTAGTATGAGCAAGGGCGAGTTTGACAGCCAGAACGGCGTGACAGCGTGACAGCGTGACAGCGTGACAGCGTGACAGCGTGACAGCGTGACAGCCGCTTGCCAAGTCTCGATATAGAATAAGGTAGTAGAGAGAGAAAGCATCTCAGCGATTCAACGATTCACCCAGAGCCTGGGTAGGTATGGAAGGCGCCCGTCGTTCCACGGGCGCAGTGATCTGACCCATGGGCCAGGTATCGTTGCTTTTGCATTCTGAAGGATTATTACAGCAGAGTCAGCGTCACAACTTCACAAGGGGGGGGCTGATCTTTCAGAAGACCCGAAACACAGTCGAGGAATCCGTCATCAGCGTCGCAACGTCCTGCAACCATCGAGTACTTACTAAGGTACCTTCAGCTCTGGGACAGCCTGGTTGGTTTGAGACCTCAAACAATTGAATTCATCGAGCTTCGGTTGATGTTTCTGATATCTGCTTGTCAATCAAACAATCCTTCGACTCTCCTCAAAGTTTCACTTGGCACATTCTTCCTAGTCTCAACCTGAAGCGCTGTTGCTGTGGACGGTGAACCTTAAGGTATACTTCCTTCAACACACTCTGAACGTTTGACTGTTGGTACAGTACGGAATATCGAAAGGTGAGTAAGGTATTCTGCAGAGCATTTAGCTAGTGATAGCTCACTTTCTGCAACTGCAATTCAGAGGGGGCACATTCCGGCGCAGACGGCGTCTGCAGCTGCGGAATGTGCGATGTGCTTAAGATAATCTAGGCAGACCTTTCTTCCTTCTCTGCTACTTTAAAAAGGCTTCGAGCATGTTCACTGAGTGCATCATGAGAATTCCAGGTTCCGTACACGAGGCAAGCTTGCAGGACAGCAGTCCCCTTCACATTCTCATTATCATTCTCGAACGCGACATCATGTCTTTTCGGCAAAACAATCAAGGCTGGCCCGGAAGCCATGGCATATTGAGAGGCAATTTTGGAAGCTTCCAAGAGGACCATGACGTCTCTCGCTCACAATGGAACAATCCTCACCGGCGAAGCATGGCCATCCATGATATGCTCAACTCCTCAGATGAAGACAGTTCCACCCCTTCTCGTCATCAGTCACTTCGGGTCGGAAGTGAAGAAGACCGCCAGATGAGCAGGTTTCCGAACATCAACGATAGTTCTGAACGATCGAGCTCGACTCTATCGAATCACGGCCGCCGTCGCATGCCCTCAACCTCGTCGAGATCCTCGGTCACAAGAGCGCCCCGTCAGTTCCGGCCGCCATACTCGGAAGAAGAGATACATTTTATCTGGTACCATCGGATCGACCTGGGCTACGAATGGAGCGATATCGCCCGTGCTTACAACGCTCAATTTCCGCAAAGACAGCGCGAAGGCTTCGGAGGCATTCAATGCAAATATTATCGATTGCGTGAGGCTTACAACATCCCCAGAGTGCGACTTCGTAACAGGTCAAGCTTCTCAGAGAATGCATACGGTATGCAGTCAACGACTGGACTTTCGTATCCCTGGATGCACAG
>JAABUO010001184.1_pt1 | contig 36160 bp, 33 predicted proteins | sample 5559291 | NCBI WGS metagenome assembly JAABUO01 (sample SAMN10711878, study PRJNA513372) | rock metagenome | isolation source: Antarctica rocks | place: Antarctica: Victoria Land, Finger Mt sud
CCGCTGCCACGCGGCTACTTCATCCCCTTGCCTTGGCCCGCGACCTTCCCAACCGCCTCACCCGCCTCACCCGCCTCTGCCCGGCAGGTAGCATAATGGCAGTATGGCTAACCTACCCTCAAAAGGGAGGCCTCTCCCCAGGCTCCCCCGGAGGCGCGCTGGACCGGCGGACCCGCGGCTAGGGTCCAGGGGGCCAGTCAGCCATGGGCGGGGGGGGCGAGAGAAGGTTCCTCTATGGGGGCGGGGGGGGCGAGAGAAGGTTCCTCTATGGGGGCGGGGGGGGCGAGAGAAAGTAATCGACACCGATTTTTCACACACCGTGTACGGCTAGCACGGGGCATAGCGGCCCCGGCCCTACTTGTGCTCTGCGCGGGGCTGGCCGTCATCCCGTCCGTAGCGGCCGACGCCGCGCTCATCGGCGCGCCGGCCCGCGCGCCCTACATCCCGTTCGACCGCTGGCAGTACGTCACCGGCTGGCCCTCCGGCTACGCGCTCATGGACGTCGTGGCGTACCTACGCCGGCAAGAGCGGCGCGGCCCCATCATTGTCGTGTCGTCGATCTACAACCCGCCTGGCGACGCGCTAGCCGTCCTGATGGGCCGCGACCCGCGCGTCACGTTGACCAACCGTGACTTCGACACGTTGCGCGCCCAGCCCTTGCACGCCGTACCGGGACGACCGCTATACGTGGTCGCCTGCCGCCCCTACGGGCAACGGTTACATCCCGACGCCCGCGATCTGCGCGCGGTACTGCGGGCGCCCGATGGAGACGGCGCCGGGGGCGTTGATGTCTACGCGGTGATCGGCCGATGACGAAACGCGCGCCGCTCGACGCGGTCATCCTCTCGCTGTGCCTGCTGGGCGCGCTCGTCCGCCCCGCCGACGCCGCGGCCACGCGGCTCGCGGTCGTGGCCACGTTCCTGCTCGGCCTCTACTGGGCGGTCTCGACGCTATGGCGTGACGAGGCGGGTGAGTATGGCCGCCGCGCCTTCCGTGTCCAGTTGGGCATCGCGCTGACTCTGATCGGGCTCGTCGTCGTGCTGCCCACGGTGACGGCGATCGGCTACCGCCGCGCGCACAAACCCTGGAATGCCATCCACGATAGCGCGCTACAGATCGAGCTCGCCACGGGGATGCTGCTGCACGGGCAGGACTACTACCGCGCGACGTACGTTCACACGTCGTTGGCGCAATGGTGGCCGGTCGGTCCGCCCAACCCCGCGCTCTACCACACCGACTCGCTGCCGTTCCAGGAGGAATTGACCGTCCCCGCTATGTTGGCCGCCCAGAAGCTGTGCAGCTTTTTCGACGAGCGCATGATCTACCTGGTGTGCCTCGGCCTCGTGCTGGGCATGGCCGCGTCGCTGGCGCGCGCGCCCTCGGCGCGTCTGGCCCTGATCGCCGGAATTGGGCTCAACCCGCTGTTCGTACCCACCTTCATCGCCGGGCAGAACGACGTGCTGGTGTTGGCCGAGGTAATGGGTACGCTGCTGCTGGCCCGCGCCGGTCGCCGCCGCGCGTCCCTGCTGCTGCTGGGGACCGCGCTGGCGACCAAAGAGACCACCGTGTTCCTGCTGCCCTTCCTCTTGCTGTGGATGTCCGGACAGGAGCGCCAACGGACGGCGAGGGGCGAGGGGCGACGGGCGAGGGGCGCGGGGCGCGGGGCGCGGGGCGCGGGGCGCGGGGCGACGGGCGAGGGGTTGGTGCGCTCCGTGGGTTGGGTGCTGCTGCCGGTGGCCGTGTTTGTTGGCCCATTCCTGCTGTGGGACGCGCGCGCCTTCCTGGACAGCACGGTGGGCTTCGTGGAGGGGACCGTCGCGCACCCCTTCCCTATCCGCGGCCTGGAAGGCTACGGCTTCGCCAGCTTCGTGCTATTCGGCCGTCTCGTGCGCTCAGACGCGTCGTACTGGCCGTTCGGCGTGGTCCAGGCCCTGGTAGCGGGGCCGGTGGCGCTGGGCCTGCTGTGGCGGCAGTGGCGCGACAACACACTCGCGCGCGCCATGGCCGGCTACGCCACCGTGCTGTTCCTGATGTACTATTTCGGACGTTTCTTCCACGCCAGCTTCATCGCCTACGCGCTCTCGCTGGCCCTGGTCGCCTACTTCAGCGGTGATCATGGCAAGGAGGGCGCGCCCCGCACGCATCTCTCGCTCGACTTCCTGCTCGTGCTGCTCGTCGTGCCGCAATCGTTGGCGCGGCCGGCTACACCCGCGCTGGCCCTCTACGCCGCCGCCGTGATGGGCGTGCTCGTCCTCTACGCCCTCGTCGACGCCTATACCGACGGCTGGACCGCGGCGGCCTCGGGGGCCCGCGTGGCCGCCGTGTTAGCGCGGCGGAGCTGGCGGCTACGCCTAGGGCTCGTCGGGGCGTTGCTCACCCTCGTCGTCGCGTGGCCGGAAACACAGGCCATGCTGATCCGGCGCGCCACGCATCCGTGGTACGCCGTGCACGACACCGCTATGCAGGTCGAGGAGGCCATCAAGTTCCTGCTGGCCGGCAAGAACTACTATGCCCAGACGTATGTTCATACGCCCATGGTCCACTGGTACTCCAGCCCGGCCATGGCGGCGGCGCTCTACCATACCGACCGGCCGCCCTTCGGCATCGTGGCCTCGCTGCCGTTCTACCCGCTCGGCAAAGCCCTGTTCGGCTTCTTCGACGAGCGCATGGTCTACCTGCCGCTCCTACTGCTGTGCGCGGGGTTGCTGCTGCGGCTGCCCCTGCCGCGTGAGTGGCGGCTGGGCGCGCTCGTGGCCGTGCTGCTCAACCCTTTCTTTGTGCCCACGCTCGTCTATGGTCAGGACGACGTGCTGGTGCTGGCGCTGCTGCTGCTCTGCGGCTCCGCGCTCTACAAAGAGCGCTTCGTGTGGGCGGCGCTGTGGCTCGGCCTGGCCTGCGCCACCAAGCATACCGCCGTGTTCATGCTGCCGCCCTACCTGCTGTACGTCGCGGCGCGTCATCACGACGGCGGATGGCGCGCGACGTTCGCCGCGACCTGGCGCGAGGCCTGGCCGGCCGTCGTCGCGCCCCTGTGCGTCTGCGCGCCCTTCCTGCTGTGGGACGCGCGCGCCTTTTTCGACGGCAACGTCGGCTTCCTGGCCGGGACGATCGCGCACAGCTACCCCATCCGCGGCATCGGGGCCTACGGCTTCGGCGCGCTGCTCCTGTTGGGCGGCGTCGTGCGCTCGCCGAACGCCTACTACCCGTTCGCGCTGTGGGAAGCCGCGGCGACGGCGCCGCTGCTGGCGCTGTTGGCGCGGCGGCTGTGGCGGGCGCCGAGCGTGCGGACGCTGTTCGCCGCCTACGCCCTGCTGCTGTTCGCCGGCTACTTTTTCTCACGCTTTTTTCAGGACAGCGGGTTGGCGTACGCCGTGTCCGTACTCGTCCTCGGCGCGCTGCTCCCACGCACGGCACGGGTCGCGTTTGTCCCCGTCGCCGCCGCGACGCTAGGGTCCAGCGGCGGCCCTGTGGACGCCTCATCCAAGAGCGCGTAGCCCTGGGCCTGACCCTAACTGTGGGCCTGGCCCACGGCGTCCACCAGCACAATCGTGGGGCGCATCCTGCTCCGGCATAAAAGTTGCCGCTGATCGCATGTATCAAAGATTGTAGAAAGGGATATTTGTCTTATGGCTATCAATGTCGAGCTATTGCGCCGGCTCTGCCAGGCGCCCGGTATCGCCGCGCGCGAGGACGCGGTGGCGCGCGTCGTCGTCGAGGAACTCGGCCCGCTCGTCGACGAGATCCGCTCCGACGCGCTGGGCAACATCATCGCGACCAAGCGCGGCCAGGGCGGCCCGCGCGTCATGCTGGCCGCGCACATGGACGAGATTGGCTTCATCGTGCGTCACGTCGAGGACAAGGGTTTCCTGCGCCTGCACCCCGTGGGCGGATTCGACGGCCGCGCCCTCTTCGCCCAGCGTGTGCATGTGCACACCCGTGAAGGGTCACTGCGCGGCGTGCTCAACGCCGAGGCCAAGCCGATCCACCTGCTCAAGGGCGAGAAGCCCGAGGCGCCCAAGGTGGACGATTACTTCGTCGACCTCGGCCTGCCCGCTGAAACAGTCACGGCGCGCGTGCGCGTCGGCGACATGGTGACGATGGACCGCGCCACCGAGGAGATCGGCGACTGTGTTACCAGTAAGTCGCTCGACGACCGCGCGGGCGTCTTCGTGATGATCGAGGCGATGCGCCACCTGCGCGCGCACACGGCCGAGATCGTGGCCGTGGCCACGGTGCAGGAGGAGGTCGGCCTGCGCGGCGCGACTCCAGCTGGCTACAGCGTGGAACCGGACATCGTCGTGGCCATCGACGGCACGCTGGCGCTCGACGTGCCCGGCACGCCGGATCGTGACATTATCACCCGCGTGGGCGGCGGCGCGGCGATCAAGATCATGGACAGTTCGCTCATCTGCGACCCCCGCATCGTCGAGGCTTTCCGGGACATCGCGGAGCGCGAGGGCATCGCCCACCAGATGGAGATCTTACCCGCGGGTGGGACCGACGCCGGCGGCATCCAGCGCGTGCGCGCGGGTACCCCCAGCTTCACGCTCTCCATCCCCACGCGCTACGTCCACACCGTCGACGAGTTGGCCACCACGAGCGACATCGAAGCGTGCTACACCCTGCTGGCGCGCTTCCTCGAGCAGGCGCAGGACTTCGGGATAGTCGATAGTCGATAGTCGATGGTCGATAGTCGATAGTCGATGGTCGATAGTCGATAGTCGATGGTCGATAGTCGATAGTCGATAGTCGATGGTCGATGGTCGATAATCGATAGAAGGTACGGACGGGCTAAAGAAGATAGCAGATGGGGGAGCAAGCACTTTGCTCTCCCATCTGCTATTTGACACCTGGCGCCTGGACGCCTATGTTACCATCGACTATCGACCATCGACCATCGACTATCGACTCGTTACGACGCGCCGACGAGCGAGGACGCCGGTGGGGCGATGGCGGTGCTGATGGCCTGCTCCGTGTCGGGGTCGAACAAGTGCAGGCGGTTGGCGTCGAAGGCGACATCCATCTGCTGGCCGGTCGCGGCGGACGTGCGCGCGTCGAGCCGCGCGATAAAGGGCGTCTGGCCCGCGAGCAGGTAGACGTTTGTCTCGCTGCCGAGGTGCTCGACGACCTCGACCGGCAGGGTGGCCGTGTTGCCGTCGGCGTTGGGCAATTCGTTCGCCTCGTACACATCCTCGGGGCGGATACCCATGATCACCTGGCGGCCCTGGTGCTGCAGGGCGTCGGCGCGCTTCTCGGCCGGGAGTTTGATGCGGAAGGTCCCCGTGTCGGCGAAGAGGGAGTCGCCCTCGGCGCGCAACTCGGAGCGGAAGAAGTTCATCGCGGGGCTGCCAATGAAGCCGGCCACGAACACATTGGACGGGTGGTCGTAGAGCTCGGTCGGGGCCGCGAGTTGCTGCAGCAGGCCGTCGCGCATCACGGCGATGCGGTCGCCCATCGTCATCGCCTCGACCTGGTCGTGCGTGACGTAGATGACCGTCGTCTGCAGCCGCTGGTGCAGCTTGATGAGGTCGGCGCGTGTCTGCACGCGCAGCTTGGCGTCGAGGTTGGAGAGCGGCTCGTCCATCAGGAAGACCTGCGGCTCGCGCACGATGGCGCGTCCAAGCGCCACGCGCTGGCGCTGACCACCGGAGAGCTGGCGCGGCTTGCGCTGCAGCAGCTGGCCGATGCCGAGCGTTTCGGCGGCTCCGCGCACACGGGTGTCGATGTCACGCTTGGGCGTCTTACGCAGCTTGAGGCCGAAGGCCAGGTTGTCGTAGACGCTCATGTGCGGGTAGAGCGCGTAGCTCTGGAAGACCATCGCGATGTCGCGGTCCTTGGGCGGCACATCGTTGACGACGCGGTCGCCGATGTAGATGTTGCCCTCGCTGATCTCCTCGAGCCCCGCGATCATGCGTAGCGTCGTGCTCTTGCCGCAGCCCGACGGGCCGACGAGCACGAGGAACTCCTTATCGTTGATGTCGAAGTTGACGTCATTGACCGCGATGGAATCGGTGTAGCGCTTGTAAATGTGCTCCAGACGCAATCCTGCCATGTACCCATCCTCCTTGAAGGCTCGCATACCTCCGTGACGCCTGCGCCGGCGCGACAACAGCGTCGCAGCTGGGACATCGTGGCGGTAGCGAGAGATGTTTGCCTACCGGCATTCTCAACCGTTGCCCATACTATAGCGCATCCGCGCGGAGAGTAGGAAGGCGTCGTCAATGACGACGAGCGCCACATATCATCCAGCCGATGGCTAAAGCAGGCGGGCGCCCTGCTCGACATGTGGTACCACGATAGAGGGGCGCGTGTCAAGCCCGAAGCGATTAGCTGACAGCTGATCGCTATTAGCTAATCCCCCGGATACGAAAACGGCACGCTGATACGGCCGAGCCAGCCGAGGACGCGCGCCGTCGCGCAGGCGCGCTCCCAGGCCCGCCAGGCGTGATCCAGGGCGGGTTGGCGCGACAGTTCGCGCTCGAAGGCCCAGGGCGCGCGTGGGCCATACAGGAGGGTCTCGACGCGCGCGCGCAGCGGGTCGGGCGTGATCGACGTCGCGAAGTCGCGCGCGTCGTCGAGGCGTAGGCGCGAGTGGATCGTGGGCACGCGCACGTAGCGCTCCTGCACGGCGACCGTGACGCCGCAGCGCGCCGCGACTTCGGCGGGGGGGAGCACCTGCCCGCTCAGGCGATCAAGGTAGAGCCCCGTGGTCGGCGCGCCCAGGGCCGCGTTGACCAGAGAGATGAGATCAATTCGTTGTTGCATCCTAATCCATCCGCATCCATCCGCCGTGATCGGTCTACGCCGTCTATCCGCATGGACGGACGACGAATCCGCGTCCTCACGCCAGTGTGGGGGCCGCCTAGGTACTATACCTCCTTTTCGTCCGCCGCGCGACAGGAGTATCCCCACGCGCGTCCGCTTTAGAGAATTAGGGCGTAACCCCCAGGTGCTTTAGCCCTGGGACAGACACCCTTCACTTGCTTTAGCGGCTGTAGCCTCGCGCTCGCCGCTTATCCATTTCTCACGAATGAGTCGCCTGATCGTGGCCGACAGCGATAACCCCCACATGGCTGCTATTGCCTCTAGTTTCGCCCGTTCTTCATCGTTGAGCCGGAGCGGCATCTGCCGTGTACGTGATCTACTTTGGGTATCTTTCATGGCCTCAGTATAGGCGCCGTGGCCGTTGAAGCCCTGTCCATCGACAACATGACCAAGAGGCCCGCGCCCATCAAGAACGATGATGGGACGTACGCGCCCAACGGGGCGGCGGCGAAGGGCGGCTTGAACAAGAGTATTCAGGATGCCGGTTGGGGCCAATTCATCTTGATTTTGACGAGCAAAGCGGAAGAAGCTGGCGTCGTCATGGTCACGGTGAACCCAAGCGGCACGAGCCAGATGTGCAGCGGGTGCGGGGCGCATACGCCCAAGACGCTCGCGGACAGGTGGCATCGCTGCGCGACGTGCGGACTCTCCATCCAGAGAGACACGAACGCCGCGTGTAACATCTTACACCGGGCTGGATTAGCCCGTTGCGTCACTGGGACGCAAGAATCCCACAGACTGTAGCCGTGGGAGTATCAATAGTGTACTATGTCCTTGTACGATGGACGATAAAGACCGCGCCATACTCGATATCCTACAGCGCGATGACCGCACCGGCTACGCCGAGATCGGGGCCACCGTCAAGTTGGCCGCCTCCTCGGTGTTCGAGCGCGTCAAGCGCATGGAGCGCGACGGCGTCATCCGCACTTATGGCGCGCGCCTCGACGCGCGCCGCCTGGGGCGGAACGTGACGGCCTTCGTCAGTGTAGCCACGCGCGCCGCCTCCGCCGACATCGTGGGGCGCGTGTCCCACTTTCCCGAGGTCGAGGAGTGCTACAGCATCGCCGGGGCCGATAGCCTGATGCTCAAGGTGCGCACGGGCACGACGCAGGAACTGGAGAACCTGCTCGAACGCATCCGCTCCACGCACGGCGTGGAGCGCACCCGCACCACCGTGGTGCTCGACACCTATTTTGAGGCGCGTCCGCTTCCCCTGAGCGGCGCCGTGGAGGAGGACGCATGAACGGGCCGCGGCGATCGGATGGAGCGGATGATGCGGATCGGCGGGTCCCCGAGGTCGAGGTCGAGGCGCTGCGCGAGCGGCTCACCGCCGGTGGCGGGGCACAAGCGGCGCGGTTGATCGACGTGCGCGAGGACTGGGAGTGGGCGCAGGGACACATCGCGGGCGCCACACACATCCCCTTGGGGCAGCTCCCCGCGCGGTTGGGCGATCTCGACGGCGCCCACGACCTCTACTTTATCTGCCACCTGGGCGGCCGCAGCGAGATGGCCGCGCGCTTCGCCCACCAGCACGGGCTGACGGGCGCTAGCAACGTGCGCGGCGGCATGGACGCCTGGGAGTCGCGCGGCTACCCCGTCACGTCCGAGCCATAGCCCTCCTCCGGGTACCCTCACCCTGGCCCATGGCTACCTGGACACGCCCCATACGGTGGGATTCCCGTCGCGGCCTCCGACTTTCGACTTTCACTTCCAACTTTCGACTCCGTAGCGGTAGAGCCCCGCGGCGGTCGCGGCGTAGAGGACAGGGCGCGGCCCGCTCACGAGCGCGAGCGCGGTGACGACCGTGGCGTCGCCGCTCAGTCCCGCCCCGAAGATACTCCAGTGAGCGCCTCCGTCGGTCGAGCGGTACACGCCGGCGGCGGTGGCCGCGTAGAGCAGGGTCGGACGCGTGGGGTCGAAGGCGAACGAGTTGACCTGGGCGCCAGCCGGCAGACCTACGCCACGCCCCTGCCACACCGCGTTTTCTTGTGTGACGGCCGTGATGTAGGCCCCCGCGTCGAGCGTGCCGAGGTAGACCACGCGTGCGCCAGGCGCGACCGCGATCGACAGGGCTCCAGCGCCGATAGGCAATCCCCGCGCCCGCGCCGTCCACGAGGCGCCGCCGTCGTCGCTCATTATGACCGGACGTGGCCCGCGCGGGCCGGAGCCGGGGTTGACCCCCGCGACGACGAGGGCGGGGCGCGCCGCGGGCCACGCCAGCGAGGTGACGGCCGTTGCCCCACTATCGTAGACCTGGCGCCACCGCGCGTCCCCCGCCCCCGCCCCCGCCCCCGCCCCCGCCTCTATGTTGTCCGCGCGATAGACGCCGCCGTCGCCGCCAGCCAATAGCACGATGTGACCCGTCAGATGCGCGGCCAGAGTGTAGATCGCGCGCGTCTGCAACCCCGCCGCGCGCCAGTGCGTCCCGCCGTCGATCGAGCGATAGAGCCCGCCGCCGGTGGCCGCGACCAGTGAGCGGTCGGGCAGGAAGGTGAGCGACCACACCTCGCGCGCCGCGTCGGAGAGGCCGTCCGAGGCGGCGGTCCAGTGCGCCCCGCCGTCGGTCGAGCGGTACACGCCTTCGACCGTGCCTTCATAGAGGAGCGCGTGGTTGTCCGGGGCGGAGACGAGCGCATGCGTGATGAGGACCGGACCCACGCCATGCCACCCATAAACTTGTGACGCGGCGCGCGGCGTGACGGTAGCCGTGCTGGACGCGGCCGGCGTGGGCGCCGTCAGGGCGAATAGCGCCGTGGCGCCGCGCGCGCCGCGCTGCACGCCCACCGTTAGGCGCCAACGCCCACCCCCCGGCAGCGGTAACCGCGCGCGGTAGCGCCCGACCCCGACGTTCAGCGCCGTGACGGAGGGCGCCACGACCGCACGCGCGTCCAGCGAACGCGCCGTCACCGTGACCGTCGTCGCGCTCACCGGCGCGCCCGCGGCGTCGCTCAGGGCTATGTCGATAATACTGGCCGCGCTACCTCCGCTTGCAATTCCAATGGGGGCGACGCGCAACAGCACGGTCGTCGCCCCCGCGTGCGCGGCGGCGACCCGCGGGTCGCGCAGGCCGATCGCGGCGACCGTGGCGAGGGCCTGTCCCTGTCGCGGGTATAGATCGGTGAGTGCCCCACAGAGGAGCGCCAGCGCGGCCAACACGGCGGCGCCAGTTACGGCGCGCCGGACGATGCGTAGGAGAGCGGCGCGCCGCGCCGTGAGCGATGGGTCGCGCCGCGCGCGCAACGCGACCTGCTGCAGGCGCCGGCGCGGCCCCAGCAGGCTCCAGGCGCTGACGACAACAATGACGAGGAGCAGCGCCATTTTGATGAAGACGGCGGCGTTCGCGACGCCGGTGAGCAGGGACATTCCTGATGCCATGCCGGGCCGCGGCGCGACGCTTCCGGCGCGGGCGGCCTCCCATAGCCCGGTGGCGACGAGGAAGACGATGCTGAGCAAGGCGATGGGCGTGAAGCGGTTGAGCCGCGTGAGCAGGGCCATGGGGCGGCGGCCGTCTTCGACAAGCGACATAGAGGGAACGACAGTTATAGCCAGCGCGATGGTCCCGCCGAGCCAAAGTATCGTGGCGGCGAGGCGTAGCGCCGCGATCGCCGTCGTGAGCGGCGTGGCGCCGTCGGGGCCGGCCGCGACGGCGCCGAGTAAGACCCCTACGGCGAGGATCGCGGAAACGCGTACCCAGGCGTCGCGCGAGAGCATGGCGCGCGGACGCCACACCGGGGCCACGATACCCAGGGCCTGCCGGTTGGGGCGCGGCGTGCGCAGGGGGGCGTCCGCGCGGGCGCGGCCGAACTCGCCGGCGGCCCACAATGACACGACGAGGAGGAGCCACCGCGCGACCGAGGCCAGGCCATACCGCGATCCAAAGAGCAACGCGCGCAGCCCCACCGCGCTGAATGCCGCGGCGGCGTCGCCCCTGGTCAGGGTCAGGGCGGTCACGCACACGTCGATCGTAAGCGTGACCAGCAGCGCGACGACCGCCCACAAAGCCACGACGCGGGCGCGGGCGCGCGCGCGCTCCAGCATGCCCACGTCCTCGGGCCGCGCGCGGCCGCCGCGCAGCACATGCAGCGGCATCGTCAGCGACCCGATCCAAAGGGCCAGGCCGAGCATGTGCGCCCAGTGGACAAGCGCTAGCAGTATATCCATCGCGCGTGCTTTCTCCTACACCTACACCGTAGCGTAGCGCACGCGCGCGGATACGTGTACGCCTTTATGCGGAGAGACGTCGTACCGAGGGTCAGACCCCGGTCAAGGCCTTGCGGGGCGACCCGGTTGTACAACGGGCACGACCCGCTAGACGCTTAATTCATTCGGCTACATGACGATATATACGAAAATAATTTGGCAAAGGGCTTAGTGTATGTTATACTACAAAGTGTAAGGATACACGTCAACGATGACTACATGCGGCCTTCAGGCCGCACTGAAAAGGACAATTAACAACTATGCATCTGCTACAAAACCCCGACTACGTGCGACACATGGCCAACGCTCACATGCAACAGCTACAAGCGGAGGCGGCGGATTACCACCAGGCGCGCTCCGTGCGCCGCGCGAACCGCGTGCGCGCCCTCGTGTCCCGCACCCTCATCGCCGCCGGCGAGTCGCTGGCATAACAGCCGTCAGCGATCAGCAATCAGCCGTCAGCTTTATACTGGCTACCTGCGGTATTATCAACCGCAAGAGCGGCGACCAATAGCTGACGGCTGATCGCTGACGGCTAGCGTGTCGCGCGCATGTAGCGCAGGACCACGGCGTCGATGACGTCTCCCTCGGCGCCGCGTCCCTCCAGGTTCTCGCGCTCCATGTAGGCCGTTAGGGCGGCGCGTGTCGTCGTATCCAGGCCGGCGCTGTCGGGCGCATCCCCTGCGCCCGTGACCGTCCCCTGGTAGTCGCCTGTACGCGTCAGGATCGCGCGCAGCTCGCGCGCCAAGGGCGCGTCGATCGGGACGAGGTCGCGCGGACCGGCCGGCGGAAAGTACAGCGTGTAGAGCTCGACGATGCGCCGTAGCTCCGCGATCGGTGTGGGATGTTCGTCGACGCGCAGGTCGAGGTAGCGGTCGTTGTAGCCGCCGTACCCGGCGCCCTCGCGCACCACGAGCAGCGCGGCCGACTGCTGTCCGCGCCGATCGCCGCCCGCCTCCTGGCCGGCTTCCAGCGCGGTGAGTAGACGCTCGCCGAGCGACCCCCTCGCCACCTCGAATGTCTCGGCCATGGCGTCGACCGTGGCCGCGCTCACCAGGATGTTGCCTTGCGCGGCGTAGCCGTCGCCCACGCGGCCGCCCGCCCATGCGGTGCAGCCCTCGCCGGTGTAGGTGGCGGCGCGGCCCCGCGCGTCGACGACGCCGGCCTGCCGGTCGGCGCGGCGGGCGTCGGCGGCGGTGAGGCGCTCCAGGACATCGCGCGGGGCGAGCCCTTCTCCGAGCAGACGCAGCCCCTCGGGACCATAGGTCGTGTTGGCGAGCGACTGCGTAGCCACGGCGCCGATCCCGGCGCGCGCCCACGGTACCACGGAGCCGACGGCGATGAACTTGCTCTGTACCGCCACCCCTAGCTCGCCCGTCACCGTGTCGCAGCCTACAATCGAGAATGTCATGGCTCCCCCTACTCTAAGTCGATAGTCGATAGTCGATAGTCGATAGTCGATAGTCGATAGTCGATAGTCGATAGTCGATAGAAAGCTGCTTTGATCTTAATGCTACACTAGTTGCGCGGGACATGTAGCGATCGCACTAGTAGTCCGTCAAGGTTTCTTTGAACAGTTGACAGCCCTTGATTGGGCGCACCGCTACTGTCAAAACTTTGGCTGACGGACTACTAGGGTAGGAGGCAGGTTGGCGACCGAGGATAACTATCGACTATTGACCATCGACCATCGACCCGTCCCCCAGGGCGCGGGCGTCCTGCTCATCGACCGGCGCGGCTGGATCTTGCTCCAACTGCGCGACGGTCATGGCGCCTATCCGTACCACTGGGCGACCGTCGGCGGCGCCGTCGAGCCCGGCGAAACGGACGAGCAGGCGGCGCGGCGCGAGTTGGCCGAGGAGACCGGCTACCACGTCGACCCTGCCGCGCTGACGTTCGGCGCCGCGGTCACGCTGCGGCTGCCCGCCGGGCCGCGCGTGGCGACCCTCTTTTACGCCCCCTACGACGAGGCGCGGCCCATCGCCTGTTACGAAGGCCTGCGTATCACATTCGTCGACCCCGCTACGCCTAGGCTCCCTACTTATCTATCCGGGTCAACGGGAGTTGATCGAGCAGACCCTACGCGACATTAGTCGATGGTCGATGGTCGATAGTTGATACATGGTCCTTGGCGGTACGACTAACCGCGAACGCCCCTCGCCCGTCGCCCCTCGCCCGTCGCCCGTCGCCCCTCGCCCATTATGGCCCGCGTCTTGCATGAAGGCGTGCCCGTGCCTATGCGCGTATGACGCGACAACGAAGGAGGACGTAGCGCCCATGACCAGTCCTGTACGAACGCCCCGACGCTCTATCCCACGCGTGGATCTCGTGATGGGCGTGCTGTTGCTGTTCGTCCCCGCGACGATCGCCGCCGCCGCCTTCCATGCGCCGCCGTGGCTGCAGTTCTTTTTGTCCGTCGGCTCCGTCATCCCGCTGGCCTCCTTCATCGGCTCGGCGACCGAGGCGCTGGCCGACCGGCTCGGCGGTAAGATCGGTGGCCTGCTCAACGCCACCTTCGGCAACGCCCCCGACCTGCTGGTCGGGGTGTTCGGCGTGCAGAAGGGGCTCATCCCCCTGGTCAAGGCGACGCTCATCGGCGCGCTCATCAGCAACTCGGCGCTCATCATGGGCGTCTGCTACGTCGTCGCCGGCCTGATCTACGGGCGGCCGCGCTTCAAGCGCGACGAGGCGGGGCATCACAGCGTGCTCATGATGCTGACCTTCGCCGCCGTGCTCTTCCCCTCCCTGGGAGCCTTCGTCGGCGGCCATCCCTCGGCGGCTACCATCCAGCGCATCAGCGTTGGCATCGCCGTCGTCCTGCTCATAGCCTACGCCGCCTACGTCGCCTACGGCATCTTCGGCCTCGAGTCGCTCCGCCGCCACGAGCCGCGGGGGCGCGAGATCCGTAGCTCGACGGACGTGGCGGATGATGAGTCGCGCACCGGGCGCTCCTGGCCCCTCTGGGTCAGCGTGGCCGTCCTCGTCGGCTCGACCGTGGCGCTCATCCCCGTGACCGATATCCTGACCGGCACCGTGACGGCGGTGACGCAGGTGCTGGGCTGGACCGATGTCTTCGTCGGCATCATTATCGTGGCCAACGCCGGCAACGTCGCCGAGGGTTACGCCGCCATCAGGTTCACCATCAAGCGGCCCGGCTCCCCCGCGGACGCGCCGAGCGGCGACTCGGGCCTCGACCTCGCGCTCGGCATCGCCTCGGCGTCGTCGATCCAGATCGCCACCTTCGTGGCGCCGGTCGTCGTCCTCTACAGCCTCTTCGCCCACCCCATGAACCTCGTGTTCAGCCCCGTCGAGATCGCCATCCTGGGCCTGCTGGTCATCGTCTTCACTTACATCGCGCAGGACGGCGAGAGCAACTGGCTCGAGGGTGTGCAACTCCTCGCGCTCTACGCCATGGCCGCCATCGTCTTCTTCGCCCTGCCCGTCGCGGCTTTCGGATAGGCGGCGGAAGATAAATGGGTGGAACGCCAAGCCTATCTCGCCGACGCGTACGATCACAGGTGAATGACGTCGATAGCGTGTTCTGCCTGCTTGGCGTCACGGCGCGCGCCGAGGCGCTTGAAGATGGCTAGCGCCGCCTCCAACTGGCGCCGCGCCGGTTCAGGCTCTCCGCGCCGGGCATGCAGCTGTCCGTAGACGTACAGGAGGCGCGCCTCGGCGTAGGGGTAGGGCATGCGCCGCGCCAGCGCCAGACCCTCCTCCACGGCGCGCGCGGCCTCCTCGTACTCGCCGCGCCGCGTGGTCACGAGCGCATACACGCGCAGCGCGTCGAGCAGGATCAGCCACTCCGTGTGCTCGCGCGCCGCGACAACCGCGCTCGTCGCCGTCTCGTGCGCCGCGGCGTCCCGTCCCAACTCTACATAGGCCCAGGCCAGCGCCGGCAGCGCGTGCACATGCTCTTGCGGCGGGAGGACGGTTAGCAACGGCTCTAGGCGCTCCAGGGCGTTCTCGGGATGGCCGCCGACCAGGTCCAGCTCGGCCAGTAAAGTGTGCGCACGCCGCCGCATTGTGGAGTCGTCAAGCTGCTCGGCCCGCCTGTTGTATTCCGCGAAATAGCGGCCGGCTTCCGCGTCGTCACCCTGGTACAAGCACACTGTCCCTAGGACACGCGGAGCCGCGCGGACGTCTGGAGCCGTGAGTGTGCTCACAGCAAGGAGGCGCGCCTGGTCCCAGTCGCCGAGAATGAGGGCATTGTCGGCGACGGCAAACGTGAGCCCCGCTATCTGCTCCAGGCCGCCCCGCCGCCGCGCCGCTTCCAGCGCGCGCAGGCGATAGTCGCGCTCGATCGCGAAATCCGCCTGCACGCGGTACGTTTCCGCCGTATACATGAGGGCCGCGGCGAGGGTGAAGAGGTCGCCCTGCCCCTCGGCTTGCGAAATGGCCCCCCGCAGCACGACGCGGGCTTCCTCCACGTTTCCCAGATACACCAGCGCCGCTCCGCGCACGGTCTCAGCTTCGGCGAGCAGGCGCTCGTCGCCCAGTGTCCGCGCCAGCGCGCAGGCCCGTTCGGCGGCGGCGCGTTGCTCCTGATGCCGGCCCATGACCGTGTACAGCCGCGGCAGGGCCGCGTAGAGCAGGGCGAGCCCGTGCGATGGCCCCCGTGGCTCCAGTCGCTCTACCACCGGCAGCAGCCGCGCCAATCCATCCGGGCTTGTGGCGCGGAAGTAGTGTACCAGCCCGATCTGGGCGACGACGCGGCCCTCGCCGTCCGCGTCGTCCAGCGCCCTATACGCGTGCGCTGCCTCTTCCAGCGGGCCCAGCGCGTCGTCGACCCGCGCGACAGCCTTGAGCACGTCCCCTAATTTCTCGCGGGCGCGGGCGGCATCCCGCGCGCGGCCAAGCGCGTCCAGCCGCGTTATGAGGTCGCGGTAGTGGGTTTCCGCCGCCGCGTAGGCGTACTCGGCCCGCGCCTCGTCGCCCGCCTGCTCCAGGTAGCGCGCCGCCGCGTCTGGCGCCCCGGCACGGGTGAAGTGATAGGCCAGCACGTCGGCCGGCGCCCGCGCCACCCCATCCTCCAGCGCCTCGGCCACCCGCCGATGCAGCACGGCGCGCCGCGCCACGCCCAAATCCGCCTCGACGACCTCGCGGATGACGTCGTGCGGGAAACGATACGCGTCCGCGCCTTCCACGAGAAGATACCCCTGGCACGCCGCGTCCAGCGCCGCGAGCAGCTGATCTTCCGGCCATGGCGCCACCGCCGCGAGCAGCGCGTACCCCGTCTCACGCCCCACGATGGCCGCTGTCCCGACCACCTCGCGCGCCGCCTGGGACAGCGCCGCCACGCGCCGGCGCACCCCTTGCGCCAGGTCCCACGGCACGTCATCGCCGGCGCCGTCACGCTCCAGCGCGCCCGCGCGCAGCGCCTGCGCCCAACTGACGAGGAAGAAGGGCACGCCGCCCGCGCGGCGCAGCACGCGCTCCCGCACCCGCGCGCGCCGGACGAGGGCGTCCGCTTCGTCCGCTTTGTCTGCTTTGTCTGCGTCGTTCTCCACCCCGGCCAACAGTTGGTCCAGCAGGGCGGTGGCCTCTGATGGGGCCAGCGGGGCGAGGGGGACATGCGCGGCCAGGCCCGCCTGCGCCAGGTCGGCCAGCGCGACGCCCAACGGCGTGTCAGGGCCGCTCTCGGTGTCGCGGTAGGCGCCCAGCACGCGCGGACATCCCTCGCCGGTCGAGCGGACCAAGCCGGTCAGCAGCTGGAGGGCGTCGGGGCCCGCCCACTGCAGGTCGTCGAGCACGAGCAGCGTGCCGGCCGGCCCCGCCACGTTGCCCAGGAAACATGCCACCGCCTCGGCCATGAGGCGTTGCTCCTGCGCGGGCGAGACGGTCCAGGTGGGCAGGGCGCCCACGAGGGCCGGCCCGACGGCGGGATCGGCGGCCAACTCAGGCAGTAGACGGACGATCCAGGCGCAGCCGCGCAGGTCCGCGCCTAGCTGGTGGGGCGTCTGAGTTTGGAGATGCGCCTGGATCGCGCCCAGGAGCGGCGCGTACGGCTCCTGGCCGTCTCGCCGCTGACAGCCGCCGCGCAGCACGCGCCATCCGCCAGCTTCGGCGCGCGCGGACGCCTCCCGCAGCACGCGCGATTTGCCGATGCCGGGCTCGCCCGCCAGCAGCAGGACGGGCGGGCCTTCCCCGGCCAGAGAGCGCTCCAGCAGGGCCAACTCAGGCGCGCGCCCTATCAGTGGCCGCGGCGCCTGCCCCGGCGTATGAACCGGTGCGGAGGGCGTTGGGGCGCCGTCGGGCCGGCGCGCGGCGGACTCGAAGGCGGCGCGGTCGGGCGGCGCGAGCGCCAGGGCGTCGGCCAGCCGGCGCGTCGTATCCCGGTACGGCGTGCGTGCGCCCTGCTCCAGATAGCTCAACGCGCGCGCGCTGAGGCCCGCCCGCTCGGCCAGCTCCTCCTGTGTGAGATGAGCCGCCGCCCGATAGCGTTTCAGGAGGGACCCGAAAGACTGTTGCCCTACCGTGTCCATGTGTCGCCGTTCCCGGTCCGCCCCGGTCGGGCTACGACTCCCGACTCCAGTGGCGCTCCCGGCTTGGCGCCATGATAGCACACTTGGCGGCCGGTCGGCGCCGTAACTTTGCAGGTAACTTTTCTAGCGCCTGTTCGTGGTCGGGGGACCGCGCGCGACACATACTAGACGATAGGACGCGATCGCGGCACGTCCGGCGCCTAAAGGAGCGCAAGATACGAGATCGAGGGATAGGCAAGACTCGCCGCGCATACAAGGAGGAAACCATGGATGGACAGCGCACTGGCTACCACGTAGGCTACGATCCATGTCCGGCGTGGCAGGGAAAGAGGGAGGACCGACTATGAAGACATACCGGGCAATCATGTACGCGCTGGGCACGATAGGGCTTCTTAGCGGGACGCTCCTCAGCGGGCTGGCCCCAGCCTCCGGCGCGGTTGCTCACGTCGCGCGCCTGCCCCAACAGTTTGCGCGCGCGCAGGTGCGCCTGGGCTTTGCGGACCCGGACTTTCCGGCGATCGATCGGCGCGGCAATGTGTATGTCATGGACCGTGGGAACCTGCGCTTGGTGAAGCTCTCCCCCACGGGGCAACTCCTGGCGCGTTGGGGCGGGTTCATGGGGCAGCCTGGGACAGATAATGAGCCAACGGGGATCGCCGTCGATGCGCAGGGCCACGTCTACGCGAGCGACAAAGGGGGGCGCCGCATCATCGAGTTCTCCTCCATTGGCCAACGCCTCGCCCTGTGGCGGCTGGACTTCGCGCCGGTTGGCTTGGCTCTGGATGCGCACGCTCACCTCTACGTCACGGACTTCGATAATAACCGGGTCATCAAGCTCTCGGCGACCACGGGGAAGCGTCTCGCGGCATGGGGCGCGTATGGAACGGGTCCAGGGCAGTTCGATGGCGCCTCGGGCATTGCTGTGTCCACGGCGGGCAACGTGTATGTGGTCGACCATCGCAACGGACGCATCGAGACGTTTGCTCCGAGGGGACGCTTCCTCGCCCAATACGGGTCGGTGGGCAGCGACCTGGGGCAGTTCACCGAGCCGCACGGTGTCGCCGTGGACGCGCATGGCGACATCTATGTGGGCGATTCGAGTAATGCCCGTATCCAGGAACTCTCGCCGCGTGGCGAGGCCATGCGCCAGTGGGGCACGCAAGGGGCCGCTCCCGGTCAGTTCGACGGGAACTGGGCCATCTTCGTGGCCATCACCCCCCAGGGCAATATCGTCGCGACGGATGCGGGCAATAACCGCGTCGAGACATTCACTCCTCAGGGTAAGCTGCTCACCGTGTGGCAATGATGGTTGAAGTGAACGAGCAGCGACAACATATATGTATAGACCGAAAGGACACGACAGATGAAACGCATTCGACTCAGCCAAATCCCACTCGTTCTCATGCTGGTTCTCGCTCCCCTCACCGCGCGGGGCGCCGTCGCACGCCCCGGCTATGGGGGTACAGCAGGCTGCGCGAGCGCCTGCGTCACGGAGTATGCCCTACCGCCCGCCAGCGCCGGGCCGTTCGGGATCACGCGCGGTCCCGACGGGGCTATCTGGTTCAGCCACGGGGACAAAGTTGGGCGCATCACGATCGCCGGCACGGTCACGGAGTATACGGTCCCCACGGCTAATTCGGGGCTTGGGTGGCTGCACGTCGGTCCGGATCGGGCGATCTGGTTCGCCGAGCGCGACAGCAACAAAATCGGCCGCATCACGACGCGGGGGACCTTCACCGAGTATCCCATCCCGACCGCCGGCTCCCTCTGCGATGGCCCCCCATTGTCGAGCGTTCCTCAGGGCATCGCCACGGGCGCCGATCGCGCCCTGTGGTTCACTGAGGAGTGCGGGAACAAGATCGGCCGCATCACGACCGATGGCGCCATCACGGAATACCCCGTGCCGACACAGGATAGCCATCCGCTCGGCATCGCGGACGGTCCCGACGGCGCGCTGTGGTTCGTCGAGAAGAAGGCCGCGACGATCGGCCGCATTACGACAGCCGGCGTCATCACGGAGTACCCGCTCACGCCGGGCGCACTGCCTCAGCGCATTGCGCGTGGCCCCGATGACGCCCTCTGGTTCAGCGAACTGGGAGCCAACAAGATCGGCCGCATCACGACCGCCGGCGTCATCACCGAGTACGCCGTGCCCGGCGCCGGTGGCCCGGTTGGCATCACCGCCGGACCGGACAGGGCGCTCTGGTTTGTAGAGTTCAAGGGCAATGCGATCGGCCGCATGAACGTGGCGGGACAGGTCACGAACGAGTACCCGATCCCGACGCCGAACAGTGGCGCGTTGCAGATCGCGGTCGGATCGCCGCGCAGCCTCTGGTTCACCGAGGGCCTCGGGAAGAACAACAAGCTGGGGCGGGTGGCGCTGACAGGCCGGTAGTTCATGGCCGATGAGAAAGGGTATGGCGCCATGGAGACCGGCACGCCGCCGCGGCCCCTAATCGTCAGCATGGATACGCTGGCACAGGAGTGCGCGCGCCTGGCCGCGGACCTTGCCGTGGTGCAGGCGGCGGTACGCGCCCTCGCTGGTCAGGGGCTGGGGCCTATACCCGCCACGGGGACGAGGACGCGCGCGCCGCTGGACGGGCCGAGCGGCGGCGGCGCCTCCGCCGCTCTTGGCGCCGCCGTGGAGGCGCTGCCCAACGGCGTCGCCCACGGCAAAGGCGCCGCGGCCCTGACGGCCGAGGGGACAGACGGCGCGGACGGGGTGGCCGCGCGCGGCGGCAACGGGGGCGCCGCGATCCGGGTCACGGCCATGGACGGGGCGGTCGGCGTGCAGGTCCACGCCGACCGCGGGCCCGGCATCCGCGTCCAGAGTGCGGGGTCGGGCCTGCAGATCGAGAGCGTGGGGGCGCCGGGTATCTACGCCGAGGCGACGGATGCCGCCGCCGTGGTGGCCAGCAGCGTGGGCGCGCACGGCGTCCATGCCCTCGGGGGCGGGGTCACGGGCGGGCTGGGTACGAGCCCACGCCCCTGCGGCGTGTTCGCCGAGGGCGGCAGCGGCGACGGCGTCTATGCCACGGGCGAGGACGTGGCGGTGCGCGGCATCAGCCTCTCCGGCTATGGCGCCTCCTTCGCCGGGGGCGCCGCGCCGCTCCACCTGGCGCCGGCCGAGACGATAGGCGCGCCCGCGACGGGGGCGCACAGACAGGGGGCGTTGTTCATGGACGCCGGGGGGGCCTTGTGGCTTTGCACGGCCAGCGGAACGCCGGGGACGTGGGGCAGGATCATGGTGCGGTAGGCGGCTACACGCTCGACACTAATGTTTAGTGTATCGCCCACCTGTTTTGTTGGAGCGCATTGTTGGAGCGGTTGTTGGAGTTGTCCGTGGATAAAAGGTCGCCTTGGGGACATCATTAGTAGGCACGGACAGCCAGGTCGCCGTTGCGCACACGGAGGGCGCCATAGATGACAGAAGCCGAGCATACCATGTGGATGAAGGGTCAGGGGTTATCACAATCGCATGTACCACCCGTGCGCGCGATGACGACAACGCGGGGGGCATGGCGACAGCGACATGCTCCACCGGGTCGCGCGCTCGTCGCCGCGGCCATCCTGTTGACAACCGGCGGGGTTGGGCTGGCCGCCCTGCGGCGCGTACCGGCCACCCCCCTTGTCTATACCACCACGGTCGGACGCGGCCCCACCGCGGCGATCGCGGGCGCGGGTGGGCCTCTCTTCGTCAGCAATGACGCCGACGCCACGGTCAGCGCGCTCGACGCCGCCACCGGGCGCCCCCTCTATACCGTCCGCACGGGCGCCACCGGCGTGCTGACCACGCAGGCCATGGCCCTTGACGGCGGCCGCCAGCGCCTCTTCGTCGTCAATACCGACGACATCGGGACCGCGAGCCGGCTGGTGGCGCTGGATGCGCGAACCGGGGCCATCGTGCGGGTCGTCCGCGCCGGCCACAATGCGCGCGCCGTCGCCGTGGACACCCGCGCCGGCCACGTCTTCGTCGCCAACGCGGCGGACCACACCGTGCGCATGCTCGACGCGGCCAGCCTCGCCCTCGTGCGGACCGTAGACGTGCCGTACGCGCCGACGACGATCGCCGTGGACGCGCGCGCCGCGCGCGCGGTCGTCGTCGGCTACAGCGACCGGTTCCACGATCCGGATGAGCGGACGATGGGCTGGGCCAGTCTGCTCGACACAGGCGCCGGGACACTCCTGCGCACCGTCGGGGTGGGGGCCGGGCCGGGGGCGGTCGTCGTCGATGCGCCGGCGGGGCGCGCCGTCGTCGCCAACGCGGGCGACGGCACGCTCAGCCTCCTGGATACGCGGAGCGGGCGGGTCGTGCGCACGGTCCCCGTCAGCCCAGGCCCGATGACCCTGGCCGTGGACGCGCGCCGGGGCCGCGTCGTCGTCATGAACGGGTGGGATGGCGTGCTGCGCGTCGTGGACGCGCGGACCGGGGCGCTCCTGCGCACGGCCTATCTGGGGTCGCCCCCCAGTGTCATGGCGGCGCCGCCCCGCGCGGTCGCCGTGGACGCGCGGAGCGGGCGCGTGTTCGTCACCGCGTGGGGCCGGACGGACGCGGCCGGCCTCCCGACGGGGGACGGCCGGGTGCAGGCGCTCGACGCCTCCACCGGAGCGGTACAAGCCACGATCGCGGTGGGGGTGGCCCCGGTCGCGATCAGCGTGGAGGAACGCAGCGGGCGGGCGATCGTCGTCAACGGCGGCGGGGTGATCGACGCGGACGGCGGCTGGCAAGGACAGTTCCTACGGCGCGCGGGGCAGTGGCTGCCTTGGCTGTCGCCCGGCGCGACCACGCGGCCGCCCGTCCCCGGTAGCGTCAGCGTCCTGGCCCCGAGCGCCGCCTTGTAGCTCCACGGCGCACGGCAGCCGCTTTGATGGTACCGCAAGTCGTAGGCGGGCAGGGTCTGTGAAAAGTCCTGGGATCGCAGGCGTCTCGCCCGCCCCCGTCGGCTCTGGGAGCGCGGACGTCTCGTCCGCCCCCGCGTCCGGTGGGATGAGCGCCGGACAGGCGGCGACGCGCCGGCCCTGCGGGGATGGCGGGCCCACGCCCCTGGACGCCAGGGCGGACGAGACGTCCGCGCTCCCAGTGGGAGTCGTCGACTTTTCACAGACCCTGTGTAGGCGGAACGCGGGGTAGCGCGGTGGTAGGAAGAAGGAGGGACGCCTGTGTACGCTCGGGTCATCACTGTCCAGGTACGGCCGGATAAATTCGTTGACGCGCATCGTCTGTTAACGGAGCACGCCTTGCCCTTCGCGGAGCGGCAGTCCGGCTACAAGGGCTACCTCGTCTTGCACGATCCCGCTAGCGGGAAAGCGCTGCAAATCACCCTGTGGGAGAGCGAGGCGGCAAATATCCTCGCCGCCTCACGGGAAGAGGTTCAAGGGATTAACGCTCAGTTCTACCCCTTGCTGGTCCCTGGGCAAGGTGGCGCGGAGGGCTTCGATGTCGTCGTCGATACCCTTGCCAAACCGTCGCGAAAGGTGTATTGTCTGGATAATGCATGACCGTACATGTCAACCCTTTTGCCGCGCGTCATGAGCGGCGACGATTGCCCACGATGGCGCCATACCGTGCGCCGGGAGGCGGCACGATGCTACAGCGGCGAACGACTCAGGGGTCTCCTCTTACAACGGCGCCCTCGCGCGTTATGGCGGCGCCCTCGCGCGGCGCGTTCTTGAAACAAACGGCCGCCACCGCGGTGACACTCGGCGCCGGCGCCCTCGCCGCGACGGGCGGGACCGGCGTGGCCACGGCCGCCGCGACGTCTATCCCCGCCGTCAACCTTAGCGGGCGCGCGGCGGTCACCATCGACGTCGCGCATCCGGGCAGCGTCGCGTTCTCCACGCGCCTGGTCGGGCTGCTCATCCAGCAGTTCGAGGCCGAGCACCCGACGATCAAGGTCAACCTGATCCCCACCGCCACCACCGGGTGGCAACAATATTTCGCCGAGATGCTGACCCGCATCGCCGGCGGGAACATCCCCGACATCATGCGCGTCGAGTGGGAGGGCGTCGCGCTATTCGCCCAGCACAACGCGCTGCGGCCGCTGGACGACCTGCTGGCGAGGGACGCGGCCTACGCCGAGGAGTTGCACGCCGATACCGCGCCGCTGCTGTGGCGCGCGCTCACGTACAAAGGCCAGCAGCTCGCGTTGCCGTTCACCTGGCTCACGACCGTGCTGTGGTACAACGCGGGCCTGCTGGCGCGTCCCGCCGCCGCCTGGACGGGCCGTGATTTCCTGGCGATGTGCGCGCGGCTCAAGAAACAGGGGCGTTACGGCGTGGGCCTGCCGGGATACGACGCCCTCTGGGGGCTGGAGGCATGGTCGGCCGCGGCCGGTGGCGCGCTGCTCGACAAGAGCGGGACCCGCTCGACCGCGACGGAGCGGGGTAATCAGGCCGCGTGGACGTTCCTCTATGATGTGGTCCACACCTATAAGTACGCGCCGCGGCAGAGCGCGAACTTCCCGTACGCCACTTTCTTCGAGTCGGGCCGCCTGGGCTCGCTGGTCGACATCGCCCGTAGCCCCGTACGCGGCTTCCAGGATGACGGGTTCTGTAGCGCCACGTCCTGCGTCGCGGATGTCCAAACCCTCCCGGCCCTGGGCGGCGGCCCACGCAAGACGCTGGTCGTCCCCGACGGTTTCCCGATTATGCGCGCGAGCAAGCACCCGGAAGCGGCCTGGGAGTTTGTGAAGTATCTGTCCAGCCGGCAGGGCATGGCGACGTACATGCGCGGCAGGGGCAAGTATCTCCCTACCCGCCGCTCACTCGCCTACGACGGGCGCTACATGGCGCCGCCGGCGCACTACCGGACCTTCTATGACGCGCTCTTGACCGAAGGGGCGTCGCCCAGCGCGCCGCCCGCGGCGTCCTATTTCGAGGTCCAATCCACGGCCTACACCTGGTACTCGCGCATGATGGCCGGCGAGGCGTCGCCGTCCGCCGCCCTGGCCGGGCTCGACCGCGACCTCACCGCCATCCTCAGCCGGCCCGTCTGATGCGCCGTGATGCTTATGCGGATCGCGCCTCGGGCCTCTAGGGCCGCGCCACGACGCGCCAGGCGGGGCGGCGTGTTGTTCCGCGGCGACCGCGTGGCCGCCGCCATCATGCTCGCGCCGACGGTCGTGGGCTTCCTGCTGTTCCTGGCCGGCCCGATGCTCACCGGCCTCGGGCTCACCCTCTTCCGCTGGGACGGCCTCTCGCCCGCGACGTTCGCCGGGCTCGGGAACTACCGCGCGCTGCTCGCCGACCCGCTCGTGACGACGACCTTGTGGAATACGGTCAGCTACGTCGTGCCCGACGTCGCGCTCAAGCTCGCGCTCGGGCTCGTCCTGGCGGTCCTGATCGACCGCGTCGCCATCGCCCCGCTGCGCACGCTCTGCCGCCTGACGGTCTTCTTCCCGGTCATCATCTCGGCCGTCGCGGGCGCGGCGATCTGGACCTGGCTGCTCAACACCGACCTCGGCCTCGTCAACGACTACCTGCAGCGCTGGACCGGCCTGCGCATCGCCTGGCTCGACTCCGGCGACATGGCGCTACGTTCGCTCGTGCTGGTCGACGTGTGGCGTAGTCTTGGTTTCTACGTCGTGGTCTTCACCGCCGGACTGCAGGGCATCGGCCGGCAGTACTATGAGGCCGCCGCGATCGACGGCGCGAGCGGGCCGCGGCAGTTCACCCACATCACGCTGCCGCTGCTCTCGCCGACCACGTTCTTCCTGCTGATCGTCGGGGCCATCAACGGCTTCGAGTTCTTCGACCTCTCCTACGTGATGACGCAGGGCGGGCCGGGCGACAGCACGCGCACGCTCGTCTACTATATCTACGACAGCTCGTTCCACTTTTTCCGTTTGGGCTACGGCGCGACGCTGGCGCTGCTGCTGTTCGCCATCATCGGCGCGATCACGGCCGTCCAGTTCAGGCTGGGCCGCCGCTGGGTGTTCTATGGCTAATCTCTTGACGCCCAAAGGTGGGGACAGACGGCGGGTCGGAAAGGGACGCCGCGCGACGACGATAACCACACGCATGGCCGCGGGACGCGGCCGGCGGGCATGGCCGGCGCGTGACGTCGCGCTCCAGGCGTTGCTGTACGGCGCCCTTGCGCTGGCCCTCGTCATCATGGCGCTGCCCTTCCTCTGGATGCTCTCCACCGCCTTCAAGACGCCGGACGCGCTCCTCGCCTCGCCGCCGCTTTGGGTCCCGCCGCGGCCGACGCTGGACAACTTCGGCAAGGTCCTGGGCATCGCGCCCTTCGGCGCCTTCTACCTGAACAGCCTCAAGGTGACCGTGTGCGTCACGCTGGGCCAGCTCGTGTTCTGCTCGTCGGCCGCCTATGCCTTCGCGCGGTTGCGATTCCCCGGCCGCGCGGCCTTGTTCGCGATCTACCTCTCCTCGCTGCTCGTGCCGGGTCAGGTGACGATCATCCCGCTCTACATCATCATGCGGGCGCTACACCTGCTCGACAACCACGCCAGCCTGATCCTGCCGGGGCTCACCAGCGCGTTCGGGACCTTTCTGCTGCGCCAGTTCTTCCTGACCATCCCCCTTGAGTTGGAGGACGCCGCCCGCGTCGACGGCGTCGGGCCGTTCCGTATTCTGGCCGCGATCTACGTTCCGCTCTCCGGCGCGGCGCTGGCCACGCTGGCTATCTTCACCGTCAACGGCTACTGGAACGATTTCTTCCGGCCGCTCGTGTTCCTCAGCAGTCTGTCCAACATGACGGTCCCGCTTGGCCTGGCCTTCGTGTTGGGGCAATACGGGGACAACCAGGCGGTCGTGATGGCCGGCGCGACGTTGGCGATCGCCCCCGTGCTGGTGGTGTACCTGGCGCTGCAGCGTTATATGGTCGCGGGGATTACGCTGACCGGGCTCAAAGGGTGAGGGAGCCGTTTCGCCCTGCCCGTCGCGGCTTTCGCGTAGGTAGTGGAAGATACATGGATGGAACGCCACGGCGGCGGACGCGATCAGCCGTGTATCCTTGTACTATCAGGTAGCGTAAGCGTGCGCAGGGAGAGGATACAATGACCGCGGAGCCCAAAAGGATTGAGATAACGGGATCGACAAACATCTTGGATGTGGTCGACGACGTGGAGAGGACGCACGAACCCAGGATATTACAGAGGGAGGGGCGAGATGCGGTCGTGGTGTCGCCTATCAACGCGACAGAAGGGAAGGTTTTTAGCGGGCAAGACCCGCTCCTGGGTCTAGTCGGCGCCGACACATCCGAGGGCGATGCCGACACATCTATCAACATCCATGCCTATCTCGCCGACGCATATGAGCATCGATGAGCGACAGCCTTCCCCTTGGCTCCCGTGTCTTTGTTGACACCTCGGCGTATGTCGCGCTCGTGCGTACGGCTGACGGGCAGCATCAGCAGGCGTGGCATATCATGGATCGGATCGTTGGCGCACAATCCCGGCTATTCATCACCAACTTCGTCATCGCCGAAATCCATGCCTTCCTTACTTCCGGCAGTTCGGTTTCATCCTGCTGCCCGACTTGATCTGAAAAGCGCTGTTCGTAATACGCCGCCAGCCGTTGCCAGCGCCAGCCGCGCTCTACGCTATGGCCGCCATTGTCTTCTTCGCCCTGCCTGTCGCGGCCTTCGGCTGGTCGATGGTCGGACTCAAGCCTGGTCTCGCGCCGGGGGAAAGGCCAAAGCCGTGCTGTAACGCGCCGACCAATACGCCGCCGCGATCAGCAACCCCGTGAGCACGACGATACCGCCGATCGTGGCATAGGCTTGTGGCTCGAAGGTTCCGCTGCTATCAAACGTTAGGGCGCTGACCACATAGATGATCCAGATGTCGAATATGACGGCGATAATTGCGAGCAACCAGAGCACGATGTAACTCACACAGACGAGCCACCGCCGGCCATGCTGGGGGATAGGCGACCAGCCGCCGAGGGCGAGCGCCGCGGCTGCACAGGCCTCGGCGAGCAGGAACATATCCAGCGGGATGTGAGCGGGGCTGAAGAAATCGGGCGAGAACGTGCCGGCGACCCAGAGCGCGGGGGCGACGAGCGGCAGGGCCAGGTAGCGCAGGGCACGCCTATGGAGCGGGCGGGCGACGAGATCGCGATCGTCCATTACTTATTGCCCCGGAGCCAAACAGGTGAGTTGGTATGGGGCTAGCACGAGGCCATCCTCCCCTAGCGCGATTATGTCGTCGGTCATTAAATCCATGAAAGTGTAGCCCAGGCCGTAGAGCCGGATCGTGTTGGCCGCGACCGTTTGGGCGCCTTCGCTAAAGTTCGCCAGGACCAGGACGCGCCCTTCGTCGTGGTGGCGCACGTAGCCGAAGACGTGCCCGTTGTCGGTCTCGACGATCTCCAGCGCGCCGTCCGCCAGCGCCAGCGTCCCCTTACGCAGCGCGATTAGCCGCGCGAGGCCCGTGTAGACGCGCCCCTCCACGGTGGACGGGCTGTCGCGGCGCGCCGCCCCTGTCCAGTCCGTGCGCGGGCGGTGGACCCAGCGGCTATCGTCCTCCCTGGCCGGGTCATCGTGATAGCTATAGTCGTTGAGCGCGCCCACTTCGTCACCAAGGTAGATCAGCGGTATGCCGCCGATGGTGAGCGCGACGCCGTAGAGCAGCAGGACGCGCCGGACGCTCAACTCGATCTCCGCCGGATCGGCGTCGTGGACGGCCTGTTCGAGACCGGCCAGTGAGGCCGCCGTGCCGGAGATGCGCGCGTCGCCGGTGCGCGGGTTCTCCTGGAAGGGCAGGCCGCGCGCGAACGAGCCGGCGAAGCGGCCGGTGTAGAAGGCGTTGAGGAATTGGCGGTGCCCGACGGGGTCGATGCCTACGCGCCGGGCGTCGCCGTCGTCGAAGGTCCAGCCGATGTCGTCGTGCGAACGCACGTAGTTGACCCAGGCGCAGCGCGGGTCGATATGGGAGCGCTCGCGCATGGAGATGTTGAGTAGGCGTGTCTCGCGCGTGGCCAGCGATTCCCACAGCAGCGCCATTAGCAGCGGGTTGTAGGAGAGTTGGCACTGGTCGAGGCTGATGTAGGAGAGCACTTCGTCGGGGTGCACGATGGCCTCGGACTTGAAGAGCAATGCGGGCGCGGCGATGCGCGCCACGGCGTTGAAGGCGCGCACCAGGTCGTGTACCTCGGGCAGGCTCTCACAGGGCGTGCCCGCGCGTTTCCAGGCGAAGGCCACGGCGTCGAGCCGCAGTATCTCGGCCCCCCTGTTAGCCAGGAACAGCATCTCCTCGGCCATGCGCGCGAACACGACGGGGTTGCCGTAGTTGAGGTCCCACTGGAAGCTGTTGAAGGTCGTCCACACCCAGGCGTCGATGTCGGGCCGGTAGGTGAAGCTGCCCGGACGCGCATCGGGGAAGATGTCGCGCAGCGTGCGCTGGTACTGATCGGGCAGCGTGCGGTCGGGGAAAATGTAGTAGTAGTCGCGGTACTCGGCGTCGCCGGCAAGGGCGCGCCGCGCCCAGGGGTGCTCGTCCGAGGTGTGGTTGAACACGAAGTCGAGCACGAGGCTGATGCCGTTGGCGCGCAGGTCCTCGGCCAGGCGCTCCAGGCCGTCCATCGTCCCGAGGCTGGGTTCGACCGTGCGGTAGTCGCTGACGGCGTAGCCGCCGTCGTTGGCGCCGGCGGGGGCCAGGAACAGGGGCATCAGGTGCAGGTAGGTCAGGCCCAGTTCTTTAAAGTAGGGGATCTTGGCGCGCACGCCGTCGAGTGTGTCGGCGAACAGGTCGACGTAGAGGACGCCGCCGAGCATGCGCTCGGATTGGAACCACTCCGGCGCGCCCTCGCGCTCGTCGTCCCGCACACGCAGCCGCGCGGGCCGCGCCAGCCACATCCGCGCGGCCATGCCCACCACGCTCTCCAGGTGGTAGAAAAAGTCGTAGTGGCCGCCGTACAGGCGGACCAGCGGCTGGAACAAGGCGTCGAAGTGCGCGCGCAGCCGGCGCGTGAACGCCGCCCACGCGGGCGTCCCGACGTGCGCCGCGAACTCCAACTCTAAGCGCGGCGTGATGCGCGCGAGCGATAGGTGCGCTTGTCTCTCGATGTTGTCCATCGTGTACTATTGTCTCATACTCCACTGGCGACCCGGCGCCCAACCCCTCTGTGATTGCCATTCCCCACCTCGTGTATATACACGGTATGTACACGAGGTATACTGCGTGTAGGAGTCCACAATGCCCAACTGGTCGTGGCCGGAGTTCGAGTGGGACGATAACAATAGCGAGCACATCATCGAACGGCACAACGTCTATCCCGAGGATGCCGAGCAGGCTTTCTACAATGGACCTTACGTACGTCGTGAGGGGAAAATCTATCGTGTCTATGGGCAGGACGATAGCGGGCGGTATCTGCTGATTATCTGTGTGCTACGAGGCACGCAAGTGCGCGTCATCAGCGCGCGTGATATGGATAAAGACGAGAAGAGGACATATGCGCGAGTTCGTTGAGAGAGAATTAATCGACTCCGATCCCGAGATGCCTGCGGATTATCCACCGCATGTACCAACGTTCGCCACCGAGGAGGAGGCGCGCGATTTTTGGGACACGCATAGTAGCGCGCCCTATTTCTTTGAGGGCGAGGACGTCACCAACAATCCGCCGCCCGAGTTGAAGCGTGGGCCAGGACGCGACCCTGCCCATATACAGGAGTTGCGCGAACTTACCGAGGGCGTACGCGCGCGCATGCGCATGGGCCTCGTCTCGCTGCGCATGGGCGACGACATGGTCGCCGCCCTCAAGGAGGTCGCGGCGCGCCGTCACCTGCCCTACCAGACGCTGATGCGCTCGTGGGTCGCCGAGCGGCTCGAGCAGGAGCAGCGGGCGCTCGCCGTTGAACCCGTTGAGAAGGACACAGAGGATGCGCGTCGATTGGGATGAGTTGCGGCGTATCAAGGCGGAGGGGCTGCTGTCCATCGTGCCGCACCCCGATCCCGCGGCCGGCCTATGGCTGCTCAACTACACCGCCCGGACGCAGTTCCAGGCGGCCTGGGACCGCTTCCCCATCCTGCTCGACTGCCGCGGTACGATTGTAACCGCCGACGGCGATGTCGTTGCCAAGGCCTTCAAAAAATTCTTCAATGCGAACGAACGCCCCGAGACGCGCCTCGATGCGCTCGCCACGCTCGGTGCGCCTGAGGTAACGCACAAGCTTGATGGGTCGTTGATTCTCACGTACCCCTACGCCGGTGGCTACCGCATGGCGACGCGCGGCTCGTTCGTGTCTACGCAGGCGCGTCGCGCCACGGAGATCTGGGACGAGCGCTATGCCGCGCCGCTCAACCCGCTGCTCGACCAGAGCTTGACCTACGTCTTCGAGCTTGTCGGTCCCGAAAACCGCATCGTCGTACAGTACGAGCGCGAGGGCCTTATCGTGATCGGCCTCGTCGTCACGGCGACCGGCCGCGAACTATCGTACGCCGAGGTCGACCGTGAGGCGCGCCGGCTGGGCCTGCCCTACGTCGAGGAGGAGCCCCTGACGGGCGATTGGCAGGCGCTCATGCGCGAGCAACGGCCCAACTTCGAGGGTTTCGTGCTATTCTGGCCGCGGCACAACCTGCGCGTCAAAGTGAAGCTCGAAGACTACGTGCGCCTGCATCGCATCATTTCGGGTTTGAGCGAACACGTCGTGTGGGAGCACCTGCGCGCGGGGACCAGCCTGGACACGGTGCGCGAGGTCGTCCCGGAGGAGATGCGGCCGTGGCTCGACACGACGGCGGCCAAGCTCAACCTGGATCATGCGCGGTTGGCCGCCGAGGTGGCGCGGGTCGTGGCGCTGGTGCGTGCCGCCGGGCTCGATCCGGCCGACCGCGCGCAGCGCAAGGACGTCGCGGCGATCGTCCTGCGCGAGAGCGGGGAGGCGCGGCCGGCCGTTTTCCTCGCCCTCGACGGTAAACCGTACGAGGATACGCTGTGGCGGCAGTTGGAGCCGCGCGGCGCGGAGCCGGTTCGTCCGCTGGAGGAATAGGCGCCAGTGGGTTCCGGCGTCGGGCTAGATGACATAATATATTGGCTAGGCGCGGTATAATTGAGAAGTGTCACGGTCTCGCGTAAGGAGGGGAGAACAAGCAATGCCCGCGCCATCGCTGAAAGAGCAGATTGCCCGCACCGACAACACCTTCGAGCGCGCCGGTCGGTCATGGATCGGCAAGTGCCTCATCTGCAACGGGTGCCTCTCCTTCGACGCGGGCGGCGGCTTCGGCACCAACGTCGAGCACATCGTGCCGCGTACCGAGGGCGGCGACAACAACCTGCTCAACCTCGGGCTGACGCATCCCCACTGCAACGCCGAGAAGGGGCGCAACTGGGACAACCGCAAGAAGCGCTCCGACGCCGCCCGCTACGAGGCGCTCGTCGGCGGCTTCCTGGCTCGCCGCAAGGAGCGCTGGCGCGACCCTCTCCCTGAGGAAGACATCAAGGACGCGCGCAGGCAAAGCGGCTGGCAGGACCCCGCGTGGTACATCGACACGCGGCGCTCCTCGGCGATTTCGTAAACTGATAGCGAGTTTGTTTGATAGGGGGAGCAGTATTGGACCCGCATTGGCTCGCGTGGGCCAAGCGCCTGGAGGCGCTGGCGCAGAACGGCCTGACCTATAGTACGAACCCCTATGACACCGAGCGCTACGAGGACGTGCGCGCCATCGCCGCCGAGATGTTGGCCGCGCGCTCCGACGCCGACCCCGCCGCCATCCGCGACCTTTTCGCGCGCGAACGGGGTCACGTCACGCCCAAGGTCGACGTGCGCGGGGCCGTGTTCCGCGACGACCGTGTCTTGCTGGTGCGCGAACGCAGCGACGGGTTATGGACGTTGCCGGGTGGGTGGGCCGACCCCGGCGAGGCCCCCGCCGCGTCGACTGTGCGCGAGGTCTACGAGGAATCGGGCTATCGCGTGCGGGCTGCCAGGTTGCTTGCCCTCTACGACCGCGACCGGCACGGTCACCCGCCCCTCCCCTACTACGTCTACAAGATCTTCTTCCAGTGCGCGTTGCTCGACGATTCTCCCATCGACCACACAGGGCATGGACAGCAGGGGCATGGAACGGCGTTCGCCGAGACCGACGACGTTGCCTTCTTCCCCGCCGACGACCTCCCCGCGCTCTCACTCACCCGCGTCACCCCGGCCCAGATCGCGCGCCTCTTCGCGTTGTACCACCACCCCGAGTGGCCGGCCGATTACGACTGACCCCACCCCTTGACTCTGACGCGGCGTGAGGGTGTAGGGTATGGATGTGGCCACGATTTTGACGCGGAGAGGAGGACGCCTGATGGCGACTGAGTCCTGGAAGGTAGGCGAACTGGCGAAGCGGACGGGGCTTACCGTGCGTACGCTGCACTACTACGACGAGATCGGCCTGCTCTCGCCGTCGCGGCGCACGGACGCGGGCTACCGCCTGTATACGCCGGGCGATGTCGCTCGCCTACAGCAGATCTCGTCCTTGCGAAGCCTCGGCTTCCCGTTGGACGAGATCCGCGACTGCCTGGACCGCCCCGATGTCTCGCTGCGGCGCGTGATCGAGCTGCACATCGACCGCCTGCGGGAGCAGGTCGCGCTGCGGCGCGACCTGTGCCGGCGGCTGGAAGCGATCGCGGCCCAGTTGTCCACGGCGGCGGAGGTTTCGGTCGACGATTTCATGCAGGCGATGGAGATTATGAGCAAAATGGAAACGTACTACACACCCGAACAACTAGCGCAACTGAGCGAACGCCGGCAGCAGGTCGGTGAGGAGCGCATCCGGCAGGTCGAGGCGGAGTGGCCGGAGTTGATGGAACAGGTCCGCGCCGAAATGGAGCGCGGTACGGACCCGGCGGACGCGCGCGTGCAGGCGCTCGCCCGGCGTTGGGCCGGGCTGGTCGAGGAGTTCACCGGCGGTGACCCCGGCATCGCGCGGAGCCTGGGTACGATGTGGCGGCAGGAGGAGACGATCCACGGCATCGACACAGCCCCGATGCGCGAGATGATGGCCTACATCGGCAAAGCGATGGCGGCGGGTAAGAAGGCAGACTAACCGCTCATGCGCGGCCGGCGGCGCCTCGGTATAGAGGCGCCGCCGGCCGCGCATGGACTGCCCATCTGGCTAGCTTACAAATGCGCCGCGACATGGTACCCTTGCGGTCAGAACGGTTGAGCGGAGAGTGGCTGGAGGGACAGGTGAGCGGGGAGAGCGGTGTGGCGTCGGGCGGATACACGGGCACGGAGCGTATCCTGGCCCTGAGCGACGGCGTCTTCGCCGTGGCCATCACCCTGCTGGTGCTCGATCTCCTGCCGGCGTTCGGCGCGGCCGCGCGGCCGCCCGCGCTCGGCGCGTTCCTCCACGACAAGCTGGCGAGCTACCTGAGCTACGTGCTCAGCTTCCTCACCATCGGCGTCATCTGGACCAACCACCACCAGATGTTCACGCAGATCAAGCGTTCCAACCACGTCTTCCTGCTGCTCAACATCGTCTTCCTGCTGTGGGTCGCGGTACTGCCTTTCCCCGCCGCCCTGCTCGCGCAATACCTGGGGCAGAATGGACCCGACCATAAAGACGTTGTCACGACCTTCCCGGCGGGCCACCCCTTGTTCGAGAGCAACGCGGCCATGGCCATCTACGCCGGGACGTATGTCGTGGGGTCTGTCCTGTTCAATGCCGTCTGGTGGTACGGCATCCGTAACCGGCGGCTGATGGGCTACGACGCCGACCGCGCGGCGGTGCGCCGCACGACGTGGAGCTACTACGTCGGCCCGATCGCCTACGTGCTCGATCTCGTCCTCTCCCTGTTCAGTGTCGGGGCGGGCCTGGGCCTGTTCCTGGCGCTCGCGATTTTCTATGCGCTGGCGCCACTTCCACGCATGGACCGCCTCACCGCTCCACGGCGCGCCCAGGCATGATGCGGGCATAGGTCGTGACACGACCGTTACGTCGCCGCTCGCGCTGTCGGGGAGAGCGATTGGGGGTGGGCGCCGGGCACGGACCGCGCCGACGGCAGCCGCACCGTCACGGTCGTTCCCTGATCCCGCCGGCTCGCGATGTCCAGGCTCCCGCCGTGGGCGGCGACGATCGCCTCGACGATGGACAAGCCCAATCCCGTGCCCCCCGTCGCGCGGCTGCGCGCTTCGTCGGCGCGATAGAAGCGTTCGCGCACGCGCGGAAGATCCTCCGGCGCGATGCCCGCGCCATCGTCACGGACCGCCAGCACGGCCCCGTCCTCCTTCGTGTGCAGCGCGAGCCCGATGTGACCACCGGGTTCCGTGAACTTGACGGCGTTGTCGATCAGATTAGCCACGATTTGACCCAGGCGATCGACGTCGCCGCGCACGATCACTGTGGGCGTGGACAGGTCGAGCGTGACGCGGCGGTCGGGGTGTAGCAGCCGCGCGCCGGTCCACGCGTCGCGCAGGATGGCCGCGAGGTCGACGTCGGTCCAGTGCAGCGTGAGCTGTCTATTGTCGAGCCGCGCGAGCGCGAGCAAATCGTTGACCAGGCGCGTCATGCGATGCGTTTCGCCGCGCATGGCCTCGAGCGCTTCCGCCAGGTCATGCGGGTCCGACGCCGCGCCGAGGAGCAGGACGTCGGCGTATCCGCCGAGCGCCGTCAGCGGTGTACGCAACTCGTGCGCGGCGTCGGCCACGAAGCGGCGCTGCGTGGCGAAAGCGTCCTCGACCGCGGCGGCCATCGCGTTGAACGAACTCGCCAGATGGCCCACTTCGTCATGGGCGGGAGGCACGGCCACGCGGCGCGCGTAATCCCCGGCGGCCATCGCGTTGGCGGCGGTCGCGACACGCGTGAGCGGCCGCAACGAGCGGCGCACCAGCAACGTCCCCAACGCCGTCGCCAGCAGCAGCGCCAGGGCCGCCCCGACCAGCGTGAGCAGTCCCACCTCGGCGGCCGTTGTGTCGACGGGCGTCAGGCTCTCGGCCAGCGCCAGGACGCGCCGCGTCGACGCCGCCCCCGTCACGTTGGGGCCGCCGGGAGCAAGCGCCGCGGCCCCCGTCGCCGGAGCGGGCACGGGCGTGTCGCCGGGCAGCTTCCCCTTGGCGGCGGGCAGGACGGCCAGCGCCACGAGGTAGGGGCCGCGCGCGGTCGCGGCCTGATAGGTCGACGCGGCCGCCGGGTCTCCGGCCAGCGCGCGCGCTAGGTCAGGAAGATGGATGAGGCTCGATACGGCGGGCGTCTGCTCGTTCTGGGCAGCGGTCACGACCGACGCGCGCCCCGTGGCGTCTACCACAATGGCCGTGATGCCCGGTCCGGCGCGGAACGAGACCGTGCTGGTTCCGGTGCGCGGAGGCTTGGCCGCGGCGCGCGCGTCGGCGAGGACCGCGGCGCGCAGGGACTCGCTCGTGTTGTTGAGCAGCAACGCGTGCACCGCGACGAATTGGAGCGCCGTCAGCGGCGCCAGGGCAAGCAGCAACACGAGCGCGTAGCCCAGCGCCAGCCGCCAGCGCAGCGGGAGTGCCCCCACCCACCGGCGCGACCGCGCCAGTGCGGACACCGCGCTCCCTCCCCCTTCCACGTGTGTTCGTGCGCTCATGCTAACGTGCTACCCCATCTCTTATATTCTAATTTATCTTAATACTACAACGTTAGGTTTTTGGGGTTGGGGTAGACTGGGGGGAGGAGGATTGCTCATGATTGCCGCCTACGCCCCCTTGGTCGCGCCGCCCTCGGCGCAACCGCCCACGCCCAACCTGGCGC
>JAABUO010001185.1_pt1 | contig 36155 bp, 54 predicted proteins | sample 5559291 | NCBI WGS metagenome assembly JAABUO01 (sample SAMN10711878, study PRJNA513372) | rock metagenome | isolation source: Antarctica rocks | place: Antarctica: Victoria Land, Finger Mt sud
CAGCCACCAGACTAGCCCTCACAAGCTGCACCAACCCTCAGGCCTATGACTCACAGCAGCAGCCCGGGCCTGCTCGGCAGAGCCCGCAGGCCCATCTGCAGGCCCAGCTTGCAAGACAGCCTTTCACAGGTAACTGCAGTACCACAACTCTTTATGCTTGCACCCCCGATGCCTACTGTCGTACAATTAAAGTGGGTGCTCGCTCACTCTCTTATCAGCAGACTGCCTGGCGATACTGGCACAGTGTCTGCCAGAACCCTTGCATATGCCCGTGGCCAGGGTCTTGGATGCAGGTGTTTCACGCAAGCTTGCTAGAGAAAAGAAGGACAGGCGCAGGGGGCCGCGCTGTACGTCAGCCGACTTGCACGATGGCAAGCGAGGCGCTCGAGAAGGCGCTGCAGGACATCGACCTCAAGCGCCACCGCCGGAATCCGTTTGACGCGCGCTACCTGAAGCTGTGCCTGTCAGACTTTGCTGAGGTGGCGCTCAGTTCCCAGAGACCTTGGCCACACGTGTACACGCATCAAGATGCACTGCACATCGGCTGCTATGACCAAGCACAGGAGCCGCTGCGCACAGGGATCAGCAGACACTGGCCATGCGCTCGTGGAGAGCGCCGCGTGCAACCTGCATGCACGCACTGAGGTCGTGCACTCTCGTGCTCACACACCACCACATAGTGCTACTCACGGTAGAGGCGGAGAGTAATGCTGTTGACCCACGGTGCAGCTCATACGCTCGATGAAGCTGGCGCTGCTCAAGCAGTCTGCTGACGCCGTCAAGCTGTGCCAGACGGACAAACCCAGCAAGCGTGCCGCCAACAGGAGCGCAGACGCAGGCGCCGAGCCCCAGGGCGCTGCTGGCCCCGCAGGTGCGCAGCTGCGCTGCTGTCTCTTTTGCAGCTTTTTGACCTTTCATGAAGGTCACCCCTCTGGCTGAGCTCCGCGCAGGTCGCACCGCAACGTTCTTCAGCGAGGCGGCCCTGCAGGCATACAAGAAGTACAAGAGTGGTCAGCTCAGCCTCGCCACTGCGGCAAAGGTGTGTTTGGTATAAGGGTGTCAAGCCAGCATGGGGCGCGCACGTGACACGGCTGTGGCATGCCAGGACGCCGAGGCCTTCCACAAAAGCGTCAGCTGCAGCCACGATCACCCGCCGGCTGTCAAAGCCCCAGACACCAGGCCGACAGTGGAGGAGCTGTGCGCTCTGTGCCATGCACTTTGCTTTGCCTGACCGGCCCGTGCCAGTGTCATGGAGTGCCACTTGCCGCCAGGCTGGCCCTGATGCGGCAGTGCATGCTCGACGAGGAGCTCGTGAGCTCGCGTGACACCATGGACTGCGCTGCCATGCATGACATCCTGGACGCGTTTGTTCCGTGTGATGACTCCGAGTCTGAGTCGGAGCAGCCTGCCTCTGGCAATGCACCGCCGTCGCCAGGTGTGTTTTCTTGGTGCATGACATGTTACACAAGGTGGTTTCCTTGTCCCTGCTCTTAACATCCAGTTGCAGGCACATGCGCGGCACAGATGCGCGAGCGAGCAGATGGGTGGGCAGGTGGCATGCCCTCTTATATCAAGTCAAGGTCATGAAAACACTTGTCATGTCCACCCATGACGCGGTCTGCCCTGCACGGGTGCAGAGACTGCTGCCACGAGCCCGCCGCCAGACGATGCAGACGGTGCACTGCTGCGCACCTCGTGATGCTGAGTGGCTGGAACAGGCGTCGCATCTGAGTCCTTATGGCATCCCACGCAGGTGATGCTGAGACCGCGCGCCTAGCCAGCCGACCATGCCCTTCGGGCCCTGACCAGGCCCTCCCAGAGGGTCATGCAGTCAGGCGGCCATGCGTGCCAAGGCTCAGGCGCCGCGCGCGAGCCGCGCCTGCCTTGCCAGCGACGCCCGACTCGCCGCCGGCAGGCGCGCGCGCCTGCCTCACCTGCGCCTGTGGTGTGCATGACTCTATGCATGCGTAAACATAGGACGGCCCCCACACGCAGAGGACGAGGTTGTGGAGGATGCAAGCCCGCTGCGCGAGGCTTCCCAGGCCATGGAGCAGGCCGCGCCGCAGCCGCGGGCGGTGCCTGCGCTGCGCGCCAGGAGGCCGGCGCAGCTTGCGCTGCAGGCCGCTGGGGCGCCGAGCGCCGGCGGCAGCAGCGCAGCAATGTCTGCGGACGCGGTCAGCAGCAGCGGCAGCGACGCGGACAGCTATGTGCAGCCGCATGCGCCGCAGGCCGCCGCGCGCGCCAACAGGGTCTGACCCTTTTTGTTCGGCGTGCAGCAGGGTGGCACCCCCCATTCATGGTCACATGCAAGTGGTGGGCGGGCGTGCAGGCGCCTGCGGCCTCTGAGCCCCGGGGCCCTGCCCACGAGCTGGAGCTGGACTTCAGGCCTGCCACGCTGGCCGCTCTGCGGCCAAGCGTGCTGTTCAGGTGCCGGCCTGCCACGCCATGCTCGGCAGTGCTCCGCCATGCACCAGGAGCAGCGGATAGGGTCGCAACCTGACCGCAACCCTGCAGGGCGCCCCCGCGCCTCGTCTTCCGCCCGGTGCCCGACCGCAACAGCCTGCTGCTGCCCTCGCCGGCCCAGTGCGCGCCGGATGCGGCGGCGGCCCTGCTGCCAGGCCCGGACGTGGCTGCGGTCTGCGCTTCGGGCCTGCGGCGCGGCCTGCTGCTGCCCGTCGACCTCGTGGCCCTGCGGGAGAGCTGGCGCGCGGAGGCCCGGGCAGGCGCGCGTCCTGCGCCGCGCCCGCGGCGACTGGTGCATGACCGGCACACGCGCGGGCTGCTGCATGCAGGCAGCATGCGAGCCAGGGCCGGTGCCTGCACAGGCACGGAGCAGGGCGCAGATGCGGCGGCGCCCGGGCCTGGCTTCCCTCCTGCCGTCGACGACCGCCAGGCCACCCAGCATGTGAGCCAGGTGAGCTTGCATTCGCTCTGGTGCTTTGCACGTGCTCGTGAGGATGCATCCTGCAAGGCAAAATTGCGCCTTGTGCAGCAGGGCTGCCAGGCGCCGGGGCTGCACCAGGCTGAGCACCGGCACGAGGCTGCCCGCTTCCAGTGTCCCATCATCTGCGACATGCAGGCGTCGCCGGGCGCCCCGCCCTGCTCGCCGGCGCCCGACCAAGCCGCGGGCAGTCCCAGGCAGTGCGAGGACTGCGCTGCTGCCGGTGACCCTCCGTCGAGCGGCGGGGCAGCGCTTGGCGCAGCAGGCAGCCAGGCAGCCAGTCCGCAAGACACCTGCATGGATCCTGGCACCTTTGCACCGCCGTCCCATGGTGCACCTGGGAGGACCCCTGTCCACTGCTGTTTGACGATGGCAACGATGCTGACGCGCGTTCCAGCCCAGCAGCCACACAGGCAGCCGCGCAGCCGGGCGCTGCAGACTGCGCGAGCGGCGACGCATGCTGCATTGTGTATTGCAACGAGGATGACGCTGAGGCCGAGCAGGCCTGGGCAGAGGCGAACGCAGGGCCTGCGTGCGCAGAAGAGCGTGGCCAAAAAGGTGGGCCGTCATGCAAACTGTCACACTGCTGGTGCGTGTGCTCCGTCACTTGAATCATCATGCAGCGCACGCCTTGCCCGCAGAGCGCGGCAACACCCGGAAGCGCGCACGCGAGGGGCTCTGCGAGCGGGCACTCAAGGCGCGCGCCCGCCTCGCCCCTGCGCCACGCCCCTCGGACGCCTGACGGCCATGCACAACTCGGCAGATGCCAAAGCTCTGTCAGAGCAGGCCCGGCTCAGCGGCGCCGGCGCGCCGCGCAGGAGGTCCTGGAGGCGCGGCGGAAGGCGGGGTCCAGCCTGGCGCTGCTGCAGGCGCTGGTCGGGCCGCACCTGCGCGCCGGCGCGCGCCTCGCGGCCGTGCGCGACGCGTGCCTCGCGTCCGGCCAGCCGGCCGCGGAGGCCAGCCTGCAGGCGCGCGCGCCCGGCCCGGGCCCATGCAGCCGCTGCCCTGCACCGCCGGCCAGCGCGTGTGAGCCGAGGGGCGTTGGGCGCAGCGCTACTTCTTCGCCGCGCTGAGCATCATCCAGCAGCGCAACACCTCGGCGGCCAAGGAGCGGGATGGCGCAGAGCAGATGCGCCTGGAGGCGCTCGACGGGCACCACGATGTCATCGTCCGCACATGAGCTCTCCTTTTATGCAAGGCCAGGCTGCCTATACCTCCGTGCATGCCACAGAGTTGTTTGCGACCATTGCGCTATGTGTGTGGTTTGGCTCTGTGTGCGAGCGCTGTCTAGACCATGCATGCTCACGCTGATGACCAGATTCGTCATGTAAACAAGTGTTGATGTGCACTGTTGTTTGCCACAGCGCGAGGTGAGACATTGCATGTACGTGCAGGGACGTCCCTGTATCTGCCCCAAGACACAGTCTCGTGGGTGTTGTGTGACAGCAGGAACACGCATGGCACACACTGAGAAGGAGCGCTGCAGCTCACACCACTCGCTCTGCTTCACGCCTACAGCATCCGTGACGATGGCATGCATGCGCATGCTCGCCGCAGTCCAGTTTATGCACACAGAGGCACACTCCATGTCACGCTGTACACGCAATACAACAACTGGACATCAGCGGCCAGAGCGCTTAATCCCGACCTGCACCAACAACAGGCCCAGTAGCAAAGGCTGGGACTTCAGCCGAAAAACAACCATCAACATGTTGCGGACACTCAGAGTCACACACCACAGGGAGCAGTGGTGACGAGAAGTCTAAGGAATGCATAGCTAGGCCCGAAAGTACACTGTTTTGGCCGCACAGTCTCGACACCGGCGCCCAAGCCCCTGGCCTGCGCGACCTCTAACCTCCCAGCTTCCAGAGCCCGCGGCGCCCGCCGCCAGACGCGGCTGCAAACAGCTCGTCCACGGCGGGCGCCATGCATTTCGCAAACAGCTCCATGCCTTCAGCATTTGGATGCAGCGCATCGGGCATCAGCCGCGGCTCGATCTGCGCCACCGCACACGCCACAGTCATGAGGCTCAGCCACTCAAGGCCTCTTGCGCAAGAGAGTGCATTTCATGGCTGATGCCTATATCTGGCAAAAGCTGCCACCCACCCAACACAGGCAGGGAACATGGGTGGAGCCAGAACACATGCGTAAAAAGGTGATGTCCAGCCAGGCCACACCTTTGGTCATTGTGCGAGCTGGCTGCAGATCTGCAGTGCAGCTTCGGCACCAGATCGCTGCATGCCTCTCAACACAGGGTCCGGACACCCAGGAGTGATGCCTCAGAGAAATAATGCCTCAGAGAAGATCAGAGGGGTGATGCCGCGTGAGCGCACCTTCCCGCCGGGCAGCAGCGCGGCGCCGCAGTCCAAGAACACAGCGTCCGCGTCGCGCGCGGCCCAGGCGGCCAGCTCCGCGTTCAGCGCGGCAATGCCGGGAGCGTACATGCTGGGCCAGGCGTCCACGTGCGCCGCGTCGGTCCACCCGCGCGGCAGCACGCCCAGCACGAGCAGCTGCGTGCGAGGGTTGGCGCGCCGCAGGTGCCCCAGCGCGGCCTCCACGCTGCGCGCGCGCGTGCGTCCCCTCCCTGTCAGTGCGCTGGCATGCGCTCGGGGACGTTTGCAGGTCGGCCCGTACGCGGTGCCCGGCAGCGCCCTGCATGATGCTGCCACGCTGCACGCTGCTACTATCAGAAAGCACCCGTACGTGCTCAGGTCTGCCAGCTGTGTGTGCTGCGGAGCTGTTTCAACGTGGGCATGCGAATGCATGACACCCGCAAGTCATACAAGCATCACACCGCCCACTCCCTCACTTGCACTCTCATCGCACCGGGTGGCTGTGCCGTTGGCGGCGCGCACAATGGCAGCCTGCCCGCCCATGCACGCGGACGCGCCCAGGTCGTTTGTGCCTATCATCACCACCGCCACAGCCGGCGGCTTGCGCACGAATGTGCCGCCGTGCTGCAGCCGCCAGAGCAAGTGGGCCGCCTGGTCGCCTGCGCGTCACGCCCGGCCTAGGTGCACAATGTGACGCCGCTCAGATGGCACACACAGGACTGCAGCATCACTCCCACGCCCGCTACGTGCTGACCTGCAGGAGGCCGCCTGCGTCGAGGAGCGTGCCATGCAGAAGAAGCAAGTGAGATTTGGCTTTCTCATATGACCCAAATTCTGCGCCAAAAATTGCTACAGCAGTGGCCCTCGGCATGCATGCAAGTGAGCACACCATCAGGCTGACCACACTCTTTGGGGGCGAGAGGCGCGCACCGCCCACCGCGAGGACAGACGTGGAGTACTTGCCAAAGTAGTGCTGGAAGACGGCGGGCACGCCCGCGCAGCGGCGGCAGCCGCGGCCCATGTCCGTGCCGCGCCACGTCTCTGTTATGGAGTCTCCGTAAAACACCACGTCGACGCCCTGCGCATGCAGCACAAAGTGATGGTGCCCTCTCACAAGGTTGCCGTTTCAGACGTGTGTGCAAGGCCCTTTCACAAGGACGGCCTGCAGTCAGACAACTCAACTTGATCGAGCCGGGGTAGCGCAATGCGTTGCAAGCCACAGCAGTCGGCGTTGGAAAAGCAAAGGCTCTGAACTTCTGCTCACGCACTGAGTCCAGAGCTCGGCGTCAATGCCTGGTCTACAACAACCACCGGTGTTGACCAAGCAGCTCTCTGCAGCGGGTGCTGCCAGTGCAGGAAGCCCATGCCACACGTACCCCGGCCGCCTGCCCCCAACATACATCCCGTGCGGGCCTGGAGCGCGCACCGGCCGCGCATCGGCGGCTGCGACCTCCCTGGCCAGGTCGCGCGCGAAGGCGACGCACCAGGGCGTGTTCCGCGGCTGTGGCTCCAGCACCGGCCCCGGGCAGGGCGCCAGGAAGGTGTCATACAGGCGCTGCGCGTTCATCGCACACAGCCAGAGCGTCACGAGCAGCACCCAGAACGCCCCCAGCACATAATGCGCAACGCCGCGGCCAGTATCTGTGGAATTGTAGCACTCGACCACGTTGCGGCGGTCGGCCTGCTGCCTGCGCGGGTTTGAGGGGCCTGCCGCGGCACCCATTCTGCTGGGCAACCCCGTTTGCGGTCAGCGAATCATGCCTTTTCCGCAACTTCCCGGCGTATTGGACAGCGGCCGCAACAGCACAGGAGCGAGCAAACAAAGGGAATGGCTGCGCAGTGCAGCAGACTCGCGCTCGTTCGGCATAGGCTCGGCAAGCTTCCACCTCGGTGGCTGAGGTCGAGGGTTGCGCCGGGCTTGAAACGAAGAAGGGGCGACAGCTCGCCATCAATGGCACGCATCGCGGCCTGGATGAGCGCGGTTTGGACACCGAAGCCTCGTCATTTGCTCGTGCCAAGGGTCGCCGCGAGGAGGGAGGCGCTGCCCAAGGCCATGCACGCAGTGGCCGCCCCGCAGAGCGCGCATGCCGTGCTGAGCAGGTACTGGGGCTTCAGCGCGTTCCGGACCTGCCAGGAGGACGTTATCAGCAGCGTGCTCGATGGCAACGACAACCTGGTGGCCATGGTGCGCGCTGGGTTCCGCTCGCACACGTCTGCGCTGAGGTCCCGGCTGTGCTCGTGCGTGACGCTCTGCTGTCCACACAGGCGACTGGAGCTGGCAAGTCGCTCTGCTACCAGGTCCCGCCGCTGGTGCTGCAGCAGCCGTGCGTGGTCATCTCCCCGCTCATCTCCCTGATGCAGGACCAGGTGCGCTGCTTTGCAAAACGTTGGTGCTGCTGAGCTCCAGCTGGTGGTCGAGTGCCCGGGTCATGTTTGAACAGGCGCATGACCGGGGCTGGCTGCACCACTCCCCTGCGGCTCTTGCGAGTTTCGAAAGGTATTTGCACTGTTTGCCCGTACGTGCCCCAAGGCGCGTGTGAATGCACACACGCAGGTCATGGCGCTCAACGCGCGCGGCCTGTCGGCCTGCTTCCTGGGCTCCGCGCAGCGCTGCGCGGCTGTCACGGACGATGCGTGGGCGGGGAAGTACAGGTCCGCACTGCCTCGCCTCCCTGTGCCCGCCCTGGGCCCACTGGTTTGCAAGCATGTCTGTCCCGTCTGCGACGGTAGGCACCTGGGTGCGCTGCTCCTGCAGCCCGCCCCTCTGGCTTGTCAGGCCGCCACCTCTGCCGACGCGCATACCGCGCTGCAGAAGCGCCATGCCTGACAGTGTCCTGAGGCTGCAAGCACCGGCCCCAGAGGCTTGACCGAGCACACAGCACCTACTGCACCCCATAACGCGGTGCCGTGACCGGGCCGTACGCCGCAGCTTCATCTACATCACGCCGGAGCTGGCGGCGAATGCCGCGGGGCGGCTGCAGCAGCTGCGCGCGCGCGCCGGCCTGTGCCTCGTGGCCGTGGACGAGGCGCACTGCGTGAGCGAGTGTGCGGCCCCGAGCGCCTGCTGCCGCCGCGCGCCTGCGATGCCTGAGGCTGCGCCCGTGTGCCATGCGCTGACGGCGGGCTTGTGCCTGCCCGCGCGATATTGCACCCGACGCGCCCCAAATGCATGACCAGGCTCGCCAGCGCCAGACCGCAGAACCCCCGTCGCGGTGCTGGGCGCTGACCCGGGACGGCGCGCAGGGGGCCACGACTTCAGGCTCGAGTACAGGTGACTGCCAGGCCCCTCCGCGCTGGCTCCTCTCAGGCTCGCCTGTCCTGCCCTGTTGCCGCCTGGTGTTGGAGAGAGTGGTGCAATGCGGGCCCTGCCAGCGACGCTCCTGCTGACCCCCTGCCTGGCCGCAGGCGGCTGGGCGAGCTGCGGGAGGCGCTGGCCGGCGTGCCGTTCATGGCGCTGACCGCAACCGCCGCGCCGCGCGTGCGCGACGACATCGCTGCCTCCCTGCGCCTGCGGCCTGGGCACCGCCGGCGCGCCCCGGCCCCAGCGCGCGCTCGAGCTGCCCGCCTGCGCTGATTGCGCGCCGCGGCCCGGGCGCGCAGGGCGCTCCTGCAGCGTGCACACCGCCCAGCATGCCGGCAGGTCAACGTGTTCGTCTCTAAACGGATGAACATCACGAAATAGCATAAGCCCATGCGTGTCCGCGCTCCCCAGCTGATCGCGAGGGCGCGCGCGCGCGCGCAGGTGGGTGACGTCCTTCGAGCGCTCCAACTTGGAGCTGGCGGTGCGGCAGCGCGGCAGCGCGGACGTGGCCACCAACCTTGGCGAGCTGATCGGCGCGCGGCGCGCCGGCGGGCCGGCCGAGCCGACCATCGTGTACACCATCACGCGCGGCGACGCCGAGAAGGTCGCGCAGGTCCTGGAGGCGCGCGCCCGCGCCCGCGCTGCCCGCCTTTGGCTGGCTGCTGCGCGGCGTGCCAGGCGCATGAGCGTGCCAAGCCAGTCTCTGAGTGCGCTCCGAGGAGGTGTGCGGGCTGGCGTGCGCAGGAGAACGGCTTCGCTGGGCGGGTCGGGCACTACCACTCCACCGCGGCCGACAAGGCGCGCACCAGCCTCTGGCGCATTTTGCTGGCATGTGTCCCCATGGCTGAGCGCTGGGGCAAACAGCAAAGCCGGCTGGGGGCGCGGCCGGGCGCAGGCGGGCGTGCACGAGCGCTTCCTGCGCGACGAGCTGGACGTGGTGGTCGCCACGGTGGCCTTCGGCATGGGCACGCCCCACTCCCCGGCGTGCACGCCTGCATGCAGCCCCCCTTGGAGCGCGCTGGCCGCTGCGCCGCGGCCTGCCCGTGGGTTGCCTTGCGGCATGGTCAAGGCGTGCATGCAGTGCGCCGAGCGAGCGCAAGCGGCATTTGGAGAGGCGCAGGAGGACGGGCGGAGCGTGGCGCTTTGACCCGCAGTGCGCTCGTCTGCTGACAGCCTCCTGCCGGCGCACGCAGGCATCGACATGGCTCAGGCCCTCCCCGCGCGCGTGCGCGAGGGTGGACGGGTGGGGCGGCAGTCTGTGCCACCGAATGCCTTGGAGCCTCGAGGAAGCGTGGGGGAGCGTCAGGGTGTGGTTGCGTGCATAACCTGCTGCTGGTGTAGCTGTTAGGGTGGGATGCCCTAACCCTAATCCAATCCTGGCTTGCGCGCGGCAGGTACGTGCTGGGCGAGGGCCTGGAGAAGCGCACGGCGGACCTGGCCGCGGAGGTGGCCGAGCAGACCGCCGCGTTCGAGGCCGCGGCGGCCGCCAAGGCCGCGGCGGAGGCCGCCGCGCCGGCCGCCGAGGCTGCGCCGGCCGCTGACGACGCGCCGAAGATGGAGGCGCGGCACCCGGCGCCGTGACGCTCATGGGAATGTGCACTGGGTAGCATGATGCTGCAAGGTGCCATACCTGCACAAAGCGGCGACATGGTGCTTGCTAGGGAGCCAATCTTATCCTGAAAAGGGTGCGTAGCACGTCCGCTGCGACTGCGGCCGCGGCCTGAGCGCGTGCCTCGCGCGGCGCAGGTCAGCGCCAAGCTGGTCAAGCAGCTGCGCGACAAGTCGGGCGCGGGCATGATGGACTGCAAGAAGGCGCTCGCGCAGAGCGGCGGCGACTTCGACGCGGCTGCCGAGACCCTGCGCAAGAAGGGCCTCGCGTCGGCCGACAAGAAGGCCGGGCGCGTGGCGGCCGAGGGCGCGGTCGCGTCGTACATCCACGCCGGCGCGCGCCTGGGCGTGCTGGTGGAGGTGAACTGCGAGACGGACTTTGTCGCGCGCGGCGACAAGTTCCGCGAGCTCGTCGCCGACCTGGCCATGCAGATCGCGGCCAGCCCCGGCGTGTCCGTGGTGGCGATTGAGGACGTGTCGGCCGAGGAGCTGGACCGCGAGCGTGCGATCGAGCTGCAGAAGGAGGACATCCTGTCCAAGCCGGAGGCGATCCGGTGTGCCGCCGGCGGGCCTTGCACGCCCGGGCCTCCAGCCCGCTTGTGACGAAGTGGACAACCTGGTCCCTGCGATGCAGTTGTAGTGCGGCTCCTGTACTCAGAATGGCATGTACCCTGAGTGTTTGGCAGAACTCTGTACATCACATAACTCTGCCATGACCTAAATTTAAGGGTTGGCACTGGTGCTGACGTCCCCGACCAACGTCCCCGGCATGGCCTGAACAAGCGGGCACGCGGCGCGGCAGGGGCAAGATCGTGGACGGGCGCGTCGCCAAGATCGCCAAGGAGCGCGCGCTGCTGGAGCAGCCCTTCTTCAAGGACACTGGCAAGAGCGTGGCCGAGCACATCAAGGCCGCTGTGGCGGCCATTGGCGAGAACATCCAGGCGCGGCGCCGCTTTTGTGAGACGCTGCGCTGCTGTGTCCCGCGCGAGGCGTCTGGTGACGACAGCTGCGCGCCGAGGCGCTCGGATTCGGTCAAGCTCGCTGCTGTCATCGCCAGGGGGTGGCCGCATGCGGCCTCGCAGCCCGAGCCTGCTCTCTTATACCTATGCGTTGCATGGACTGTGCTCAGGCTGCAGGAATTAAGCAAGTGCGCAGACGAGAGGTGCAGGCCATGATGCGTGCGCGGGGCTGCAGGTGCGCCGCTTCTCGCGCTATGTGCTGGGCGAGGGCCTGGAGAAGCGCTCGACGGACTTTGCCGCGGAGGTGGCCGCGCAGACGGGGCAGGCGTGAGCGGGGCGCTCAGCTGCCGGCTGCCCGCCGGGCCCTCAGACGGGCCATCTGAGAGTGACGTTGTCATTTTGAAGAGCGAGGGGGTGGAATGCAGGATTGCAGTGCTCGGGGTCCCGCCACCTAACAGGACTAGTGCCTCCTGACAATCCCGCGGCAGTTGCTATGTCACCGTGTGAGACAAGCGTTGGGTATTTGGAGCTCTGGCTTGGCGCCTGCGTACGTGCAAAACTGCATGCGTGACGCAGCATGCCTGCTTTTTTCTTGCTGGTTGCCATTGCACCATGCACCATGCACCATGACACCAGGCCGCTGAGCGGTGCGGATCAGGCCGCGGCGGGTGCCGCAACCCTTGCATGCTGCTGCTGCGGAGCAGCGGCATGTGGGTGGATGGAGACAGACTGGGCACATGCCGTGGCTTAGTGGTGCCATCGCGCGCGGCGGTGTTGAGAGACGTTGAAGATTGCGCTGGCCGAGCAGCACAAAGTCAAGGAATCTGAAAGCTTGGACGTGCATGTGGTGCTCCTGCATCAGCAAACGTCAAGGAGCACGATGAGCAGTACACATGCCAGCATGCCTTGCACGCGACATACATGCTCGCCAAGATGATGGGATTGCGCAAGCAACAGTGATGAAGGCATGCTACCATGCACTAAAGCCAGGCGGTGTACATGGATGTGCCACCATAGGCTATGCCTGTTGCCAAAGGTGCGATGGGTCATCATCATGCTCATGCTCACATGGTGTGGACACAGGTTCTGCGTAAGAAACTCACGCAGAAACGTGAGTCTCTGCCTTTCGGTCTGACTAGGCAATGCAGCGAAAGCACAATCAAAACATCACATACGTGTGTAGCGAGGATATTTACACTGTCCGTGTAGCCTGTTGGCATGGTCCACAATGAATAACATCTGTGTACATCTGTGCACCTTGATAAGGCACATCATATGTGGCACAGGAGGCGCCAAGCGCTGCACACAGGTCATCAGGCCAGCCGGACTTGCGGGACGCCCGAGAAGTGCGTTTTGAGCGCCTTGGGGTCGGCCCAGGCGGAGTCGTAGTAGGCCGTGCCGTCGTCCTCGGCGAGCTTCTGCGCGCATGCAGCCGCGGCTGCAGGCAGTTGGCGCGACCGGGTACAGGCACACGAGATCAGAAGCTGACTAGCGGCATGCATGCCCCCGAGGTGAGTCGGTCCCGCCACAAGAAGCTGAGGGTGGCGCACCTTCTGCTGCTCCTGCTTCTTGAAGTGCCAGGCGAGCATGGCCTTGTGTGTCGCCTCATCCACGACCTGCGGGCAACACCGTGCAACCTTTGCCCAAGGTGCATCCTCGAGTCATCACAGCGTGAAACCAGCAGACCGTAAGAATGCGCATGAGGGCACTCGTGCATGCACCATGCGCAGACCGTCAGGAAGATGGACGGTATTGGGAAGACAGCATCCTGTACAAATTGTGTGCAAAGCTCTTACAAGGACTTAGCGCAATGCACAACCCACGCTGATCGCCGTCTCCAGGTGCAGGGAGAGGCTGAGGGCATCTCAACGAACAGGCATTCATCAAACACGGTCATTCACTGTTGTAGAGATTGCACCGGCTCGCGCATCGGCGCGCCGCCCCCGCGCTGCTGCAGGCGCACGACCACGCGCGTCTTGTCGTTGCGGCCCAGCCGCGCGCTGAGCGGCGCGCCCGCCTCCAGCTGCCGCCCTGCAAACCAGAGCTCCGCCGCGTCCGGCTCCAGCGCAGCGGCACCCTGGCGCACAGGGGTGTCCGGTGGTGCCTGCTGCCTTGAGAAGCATGGCGGACGCATGGCCACTTAACGAGTAGCGCCAAGCTCTGCCGATCTCGAGCGTGCTCACGCTCGTGGAGAAGCCGGACCAGGCAACGCACCTGACCAGAAGTGCTACCTCACAACAGCCTTACATATGAGCATCACGAGCAGTGGCGATGCATGCTGCACCTGACAACTGCACGCTTGCCTGTTCTTCCGCGGAGCCATGACTAGTTTCCTGAGAGGAAGCGACCTGCAGGGCACCAAGCCTGCATGAAACGGAACACCGCCCGACAGCGCGCGCGCGCCTGCCCGTCCGCGTCGCCCTCGAGGCCGCGCCGCACGGGTTCCCAGGGCGGCAGCCCGCCCGGAAATGCGTCCAGCACCGCGCCGCGCACCGCGTCGAGCGCGCCCGCCAGCGCCGCCTCGGTGGCCGCCGCGCCGCGCCCGACCTGATCCTGTGTGCAGTGACATGCGCACTGCTTCAAACGCCTGTATTATGCAGAGGAAAGTAAACATTGCCGCCCGCCTCTCAGAATGTGAGCTTCTAGGCCCATGTGTTGGTGCGATCGTGTGATTGATATTGGGCTGCATGCACTACCCTTGTCATGCGCTGCTGTCTCTTGTAGCGCAAGGATGTAGGAGTCAGCTGTTGGTTTGTCAGTCAGCTGCTGCTTTGGACGCCCTTTTCGGGACAGCTGCAGGCCTCAGTCTGCCAGCAGGGGCGCGCCGTGTGGGCGAGCCGCTTGGCGTCCGCGAGCGCCTGCTCCAGCTGCTGAGCGGCGTGCGAGTCAGGCACTGCGCGCCCGCACATCCGAGACGCTTTGGCTGCGCTGACACCGTCTGCTGCGCCCTTTAAAAGCGGCGCCAGGTGCTGCGCTGCAACCTGTCACAGGCCGCGACAAGGAAGACAGGCAGCGAGAGCGCACCGGCGCTGCTCACAGGCTCACACGCGTCTTCTGCACTGCAAGCCTGGTTCCCTGCTGTGTGTATGACGTCCGCTGGGGTGCAGCCAGCTGCCGTGCTGGCGCTCCCGGCCTCGGCGCCAGTCCCCGCCTCCTCGTCGCTGTCGCAGGGCTCCGGCGCGGGCCCGCGCCGGGCGAGCGCCGCGCCGTGCTCGCACACGTGCAGCAAGCGGTTGCGCAGGTTGCTCACGCTGACAGCCAGGACGAGCGCGTCGCGGCCCAGAGCTGCGGCGGGCACCTCCAGCAGGAAGTGGTCCTGGTCAGACCTCTGTGCAAACACACGTAGCGGTTGTCAGGAAGGGGGCTGAGGTGGGTACAAGGGGGCACGAGCTGCTGCGCTCAGCCTGCAGACAAGCAAACGCTGATGAACAAGCAGAAAAAAAAGTATATGAACGCGTACCTTCACGTGAAGCTGCACCATACCGGGACAACCTGTTGCTGAGTTACCGCAGACGGTGCAGAAAGAAGGGATCACAGATCCAGAGAGAAAGTGAAGAGCAAAGTCGGGAGACCCTGCAACCTAACGCCCCCAACTTTCAAGCCCCAGACACACAGACAGAACCAGCAGGCAGACCAGCGCGTCTTCACAGGCAAGCGCTCCAGGGGGAGCCCTGGCACTCCTGAGAGCGCTTCGCATGGCACTGCCGGCGTCGCCGCGCGCGCCTGCCTGCGCCGCTGCCACGCCTGCGCGCAGCGCCTCCCAGCAAGTGGGAGGAGCCCGCAGCTCCCCCAGCGGAACAGGCGGCAGTGCGCCAGCAGGCAGCCCAGCACGGCGTGTGGAGCTCACCTGCGGCATGCTGCGCCTGTGGCTGCAGCGGCTCACCGGCCTCGCAGCGCTGCCGAGCGTGGCCGAGGCCGCGCGGCCCGCGGTGCTCTTGGCCGCGCTTGCGCGCCTGCGAGCGGACGCCGGCCCTGACGGCAGCCCCCGGCGAGCAGAGGCCAGCCAGCGCGCCTCGCTGGACGCGGACGAGCAGGTCTTCGCCCTGGCAGGCGCGCACACCGCTGCACCCAGGCAGCCACCTGGGTGCACCTGGCGATTGTATCAGCAGCCAATGAGCTGGTCGGTGCGGTGGGGCACTGCCGCACGCTGCTGTTATGTGGCTCTATGCGCAACTTGTTTCCGGCAGTGCCGCAAGCACGCTTGTGCAGAACCTGCAGTGGCGCCCGAGCTCGACCGAGCCTGCCATAATACTTATCTCCGTTCTCTTCCTTGGTGCCAGGGGCGACACTTACGCACATTTGCCTACTGGCACGCGCAGGCGCGCTGGTGCGCGCCAAGGTGGCCTGCACCGGCGACCTGGTGGCCGCCGTGCTGGCCGTGGAGCCGGCCGCGGTCCAGGAGCTGCTGCGCCGCCTGTACACGGCCTACTGCCTGGCGCACGCGCGCGGCAGCGCGGCGTGGCCGGCGCAGCCGGCGCGCGCCGCGGGCGCGCCGCCGGGCGCGAGCGCGCCTGCCGCGCCGGACGCGGCAGGTCGGCCCCCGCCGAGCCTGGCAGGCGCCTGCAGGAGCGTGACCTGTTGCTACAGGTCATTCCGCGTGGGACAGGGATCAGGTGTGACATGCGAGGCAGTGGTCATAGACACGCGCACCAGGACAAGCTGTGTGCATGATGTTATGCCATGACATGTGCCATGGCCGCGGACAGGGCGGGGTCCCGCGGATGCGCAAGCGGCCGCGCCCCAGGCGCCGCCGCCGCGCCGCCCGCCAGCCCTGGACTTGGGGCTCGCGCTCGGCGGCAGCAGCAACGAGCAGCGGTTCCCCAGCGCGCTCGCTCCCGCTTGCTGGCCGAGCGCAAGCCCAGAGTTGGGGCCGCGAGGCCGGCCGCAGGGTCCGCACGCCGCGGCCGCGCCGGAGTTCATGCCCAGCCCCCGTGCAGATGGAGCGGCCAGTGCCTCAGCCCTGGAACCGGCGTTTTTCTGGTCAGGGCAAGGTCAGCTGCAGGGCAGCGGCACGGCCGTGCAGGGTCCGTGGCTGCGCGGCAGCGCCGGGTCGGAGGCCGCGACCACTGACCGGATCTCGGGGCATGCTCAGCCGTGGAACAGCCGCAGCGCCCACGCGGCGGCGCCGCACCCAATGCGATGCAGCAGTTTGGGGGAAAGCGGCGCTGCTGGCCGAGGCGCTGTGCTTGCTGAGCTGCGCGGCTCAGCCCCGCTTGCGCCGCGCGCCGACCTGTGCCTGGAGAGCTCGGGGCCGGGGCTCCCCGCGCTGCTGCGCAACCCCGACGGCGCCGCGGCAGCGGCCGCGCCCGCGCCCGGCCGCACCAGCGCCGGCTTGCCAGGCGGCTGGGGCCCCGGGTGCCCGGAGCCGCTGGGCAGCCCCGGCGACCGCACGGCCGCGCCGTGCCCGGTGCCCTGCGAGAGCCCGCGCCTGCGCAGCCCGGCTGGCAGCGGCGGCCGCGCCGGGCGCGTGCGGCGCGCGCTGTTCCCGCCGGCTGCCGGGCCGGAGCCTCTAGATTCACATGCAGGGCTCAGCACGGCGGAGGCCCTAGCCTGCATGGACAAGCTCAGCTGTGGGCTTGTGGGCGGTCCTGTGGCTGCCGGCACATGTGGCGCTGATGCGGACTGGTCAGCGAGGAGGGTCTGCCTGATTCAGGGGGCCGCTACCGTTCTGGACTGCCGCGCATCGGCGCATGCCCAGGGTATCGCGCCCGCGACCGCTCTTGGCAGCTTGCCTGTGTCGTGCGACCCTGCAGGCGAGCTGGTCGGCTCTGCCGCTTTCTTAAGCCTGGGTGAGCAGGCCATTGCCGCTGCGCTGGAGCCTGCGGACGGCCCTGATGCGCTGGGGCAGTCCGGGCTCAGCTCGGCCGGCTCTGGGGCTGCACAGGATGCAACTGCCTCGCGGCGCATCACACGCTCCGAAAGCTGCACGGCAGGCATCGGCCCTGGCAGCACGGCGCCGCCCCGTGACCCCTGCAGCTGCAGCGCAGCGTGGGGCGCGCGGATCCGGCGGGAGCCCCTGCGGCAGCTCCCGGCCGGATCTGTCCAGGCACCTGCTCAGCAAAGCGTCTGTGGCAAACGCAGGCTGTGCAGCGCGGCGACCGGCCAGGGCCAAGAGGCTCACGAAGTCCCTGCCATGGGCAACCAGCATCGAGCGTCTGCCAGCGTCCCTGCGAACCTCAGCGCAGGCACGGCGGCAGGGGCTGCATCGGGACTGGCAGCCGGCCGCACTAGCACCATGCGCTCCCAACACACCCAGGCCAGAGCAGGCGCTGCCGCGTCTGCTGATGGCGCGCTCGCGCGTGCATGCCGCAGGACGAGCAGGTGCACAGCTCTGCATTGTTGCGCATGCCGGCGCATCGTGACATGCGGGGCATGGGGCACAGATGATGTGTGCGTGTTTGTATACCCTGCAGGCCTCGTGTGGTGAGGCAGCCTCGACAACATGCATTGTGCAAGCAGCCCTGCCCCTATCCTGCAAGCAGGGTCGCTCGTGCGCGGCAGGGGCGTGCGCAGCGGAGGGCGCGCCAGCTGGGTGCCTGGGGCTGCCGCGGCAGCCGCGCTTGCAGCGGCCGCTGCACTTGGGTGTGCGAGAGAGACCAGCAAGCCTGCAGCGGGCGCAGTTGCTCATGGAGAAGGGCACAGGGCAGACGTCAATGCGAGCTCTGGGAACCAGGCGGCCGCTCAGGCGGCATGCAAGCCTGAAGAGAGCGCGCCTGGCAAACCCCCGCAGCGTACACCCCCATCGCTCTCACTCTTTCACCGCGCTTCTGCAGAGAACCCAGTGGCTGCCCAGGCCGGCTTGGAGCTGACAGGCGGCGCGAGCGCTCGAGATGAGGGCGGGGCACATGCCGGCGCATGCAACTCGGAGCGCGAGGCCGCCGACGCTGCCAGCATGCCTGAGGAGTGCCAGCTCGCCGGCGACCGGCCTGGCTGCGGGGCACGCCACACGGCCTCCAATGAGGAAGGGCTTGGAGCGCTGCCGCGCGCTCGAGCACAGCAACGCTCGTCCGACAGCGCTCGAGGGCGGCCGCACAGCTGCGCGGATGCGCCCAGCGCCTGTGCCCGGGCGCCTTGCCAGCCGGCCGCCCAGGCCGTGACACTTCCGGGAACCCTTGTTGGGCTGCGACAGGCGGGGCTGCCGCACTCGGCGCCCGCCGGTGAGCATGCGGCGCCGTCGCCGCAGCCCGCTGACCGCCCTGGCTGGGCGCCGGAGCGCAGCGCTGATGTCGCTCCAGCAGGCCTCGCCTCGCCCTGCTCGCCTGCTGGCAGCCCCACCATTGCCGGAAGTTCACAGAAGGGTGCACAGCAGGAGCTGGCCGAGCGGAACACATGCGGCCAGCCGGGGCTGGGCCCGGCCGCCTGCTCTGCAAGCACAGATGTCGAGCCTGACATGTCCGAGCCAACCCCAGCGCGGCCCGGTCCGCCCGCGCATGCGCGCAAGACCATGACAGCGCCCTCGGAAGCTGCCAGCCCCCTGTCGGATGTGCCCTCCACGCCGCCGCACGACCCGCCCGAGCGCGCGTCCAGCGCGCCCCCGCACAGCGAGCCGCGCCCGCCCGCACAGGAGGGCTTCGCAAGTGAACAGCAGGGCGCGGAGCCCTACAGGTCCTCGGCGGCGGGCGCCCGGCAGCCGCCGCCGCCGTGGCCGGCAACCTCGCCGCTCCAACGGCGCCTGCGGCGCTGGCGTACACTGCGGGAGGTCCGCCTCAGGGCGTCCAGCAAGGCGGAGGCGCGGCGCACGGCGGGCGCTGCGCCCGCCTCGCAGGCACCACTGCACGCGAGCCGATCAAGCGGCCTGGGCGCTCTCTGGGGCGGCCGCGCGTCGCTGCTTGACTCGCTCGCAACGGACGACATGGCCGCGCCGGCCCTGCTGCAGGCATCGCTGGCCGGGGCGGCGCTGCGCTGGGGCGCGGACAGCGCCGCATGCGCGCAGCAGCGGGCCGTTGCGGCCTCCCCGCTACGGCGCTCGACGGCCAGGGAGCCGTCTGGCCGGGCGACAGAGGGCACGTCGGGCCTCGCACTGTTAGCCTCCGGTGACGCAGCCGCGTCGAGCCCGCTGCGCGCGCCGCTGGCCGTGAGGCCACCGCGCAGCACCGCCGCTGATGCGGCCGGCGCTGCGCAGCTCGTATGCGAGGACGCGGCGTCGCGCGCCCCCCTGCGCCCGCCGATGGACACGCCCGTGCGCTGGCACCGCGGCGCCCAGACGGGCCGTGCGCCGGGCGCTGCGTGCTCGAGCCCCAATTGGCCGAGCTTCCAGCTTGCCGCGCGGGGCCCTGGCGCCTGTTCTCCCAGAACGGCCTGCGCCCGGGGAGCCTGCGCAGGCGCGGATGCCCAGCAGGGCCAGGATCCCCCCGCCGCAGCTGCCACCGCGTCAGCGGCCGCGCCCGCGCCGCCTGGCGGCAGGCTCGCGCCGGCGGGCGCCAGCTCCGCGCCGCTCGGGAGCTGCGGGCCTGTCATCCTGGCTGCCATGACGTCAGCAACGATGCGAGGCGGCGAGCACGATGACGCTGACGGTGCGCCCGCTTTCGTAAATTTTTGGGTCGGCCTCATCGGTCCGTCACCTGCGAGTGCGCATGCCATGCACAGCGATACCCTGAAAGCACAGAGCAGCGTGCAGTCATGAGCACTGTTTGCGTCCGGTGGCAGGCGCGGGCGACGGCTTGCCCGAGCCTGCGCCCACTGCGCGGCGGCCCCCGGGTATGCCGGCGCGCACGATTGCAGTCACTGCGGCACCCTCCGCTCCAGTCCAGCCCCGCGGCGGCGCGCCTGCCGCGCACGCCGGGCAGCTCTGGGCCGAGGAGGCCCTGTGCCGGGCGTGGCCGCTCGCGCCGCCCCTGCGCGCCGCGCCGCATGCGCTGCCCGCGACCCCGGCCCCGCCGGCATGCCTGGCAGCAGGCCAGGCGCGACCGCCTGCGCCGCCCGCACATGTGGCGCCCGGAGGGACGCCCGTCGCAGGCCCGCTGCGGCCGTACGCGCCGTCCATGCTGCCTGGAGCCCGCGCTGCTCTGGCAGGCGAGGCAGGCGCATTGGGCCTAACCCTAAGCCTACCGCCCATGCAGGCAGCACCGCCCGCCCCGATCGGTGCAGGCCTTCCAGGGTCGCCGGCGCATGCCGAGCATGCGGCGCCGCGAGCGTCGCCCAATGCCAGCGCTCCACGGCCGCAGGCGCCGCCAGCGCACGCGCCCCTGCATGCGGCGCCAGTGTGCCAGCCTGCGGAGCCTGGATCAGGTATGAACCTGGGTTGGCTGCCTGCTGCGCGTGAGGGCACAATGCGCGGCGCCCGAGCGGCGGCCGAGCCGCCTGCAGAGTGGCCCCCAGCTCCCGTGTGGCGAGCGGGCGAGCCAGAGTGGGTGGCCGCCCAGGGGTGGCCGCATGTCCCGTTGCAGACCAGAGGCTCGGGCCACATGATAACTCACACCGCCTGGGAGATGCCGCAGCCGTGCGTGCACCGGCCTCTTGGCAGCCCTGCAAGCCCTGCCGTGCCCGCATGGACCCGCGCCGCTGCGCAGCCCGCGCATGCTGTGGCAGTCCCGCTGCGGCATGACCTGGCTGCAGCAGGCAGCACGGCTGCTGCGCAGGGAAGCGCGCATGCCCCGGGAGAGAACACTGGCAGGGACGGGGCCGTGGCGGCCGAGCGCCGCCGTGCAGCAGTGGCCGCGCTCTCTCGACGCCGCGGTGCGGGGGGCGCGAACAGTCCAGGGCGGGCCGCACCTGTCGCGATGCCGCCGGCGGCCGCGGCGGCCCGGCGGCCACGCGACGCCGCGCAGATGCGTGACCCGGCGCTCGCGGCGCTGCGCAACGCGCCCAGCGGCAAGCAGGCCAGCCAGCGAAAAGGGTTGGGCAGAAACCCTCCCCGGCACCCTCTGGGCGCACGGAGCGCGGGGCTGCGCAAGGCGGCCGCGCCGGACGCGGGGCTCAGGGGCCACGCCCGGCCCCTGCCTCTGGCTGGGGCGGGCTATGCGGCGCGCTTCCAGCTGGCCCGGCGCGACGCGAGCCCGCCGGAGCGCCCGCCGGACGCGCAGGCAGCCGCCAGCCGGCCTGCTCCGGCAGCGGGAGCTGACGCCAGCTTAGCAGGTTCGCTAGGCGGGCAGGAGGCGGACGGCGTCCCGGGCGAGCCCGGGCAGGCTGACGTTGCTGCTCAACCACCGCCGGCTGCGGCGCCGCGGCTGGGGGCGCAGCAGGGCGTCGAGCCGCCTCGGGCACTGCCTCAAGCGTCCGCTGGCCCATCCGCCCCAACATCTCCGCCGCAGAGCCCCGCGCCACGGCGCGCGGCCGGGCCGAGCAGGGCACCGGCTCATGGCGCCGGGCAGCGGTCGCCCGGGCTGCCCGTGCTGCGCCGCGCGACCAACCGCCGCCTCATGTGCTTCGCGCTGGAGCAGGCATGCCCACACAGATGGTGCTAAAGGGCATGATCATTTGCTGTGCAATACAGAAGCAAAGCTGGCAAGGAAGGTGGCAGTCGTGCGAACTTGGTGGAGCCTGAGGAAGACCTGCGGGAGTGCTGACCGGCGCGCTCTGTACGCATTGCGCTGCTCCTCTTTGTACGCTGTCGTAAGAGTGCCTTGCCTGCACAGTCTGTCAGCCACTACCACAGGCCCGGCGTGCGTCCAGCACCGGCGAGTTACCCGTGTGGTGCTGGCGGGCGGAGCGGGCAGCATGGCAACCCTGCCCATACCTGCTGCGACCCTAACCACAGCAAGCACACTGACGACCTGTGCGCAGGTGGTGCTGGCCGGCGGCGCGCGCGCGGGCCAGCGCGGCGCGGTGCTGGCGGCGCTGGACGCGTGGCCGGCCGCATGCGACAGCTTCCTGGTCCTGTTCCAGGTGGCGGGGCGGCCGCTGTGCTTCCGCGGGCTGTACGCAGTGCCGGTGCGGGTATAGTGTAAGGTGTGCGCTGCCCTATGCCCAATCCTAGCTGCTGCCGGTCAGGGGTAGGGCAGTGCGCTGCCCGGCTGCTCTGCCAACGCTTGCAGAGGCACTGGTCGCCGGGTGGTGCAGCACAGACCCAGGAGTGGTGACATGAGCAGACTGAAGGGTGAAGAAGCAGCGGGGTCTGCCGCACGAGCACCTGCAAGGCGCCCGCCCATGTCCGTGCTCTCGGGTGCCCTCCTGCTCCTGCATGCAGGCTGCACTTGTACACAGACAGCAGCATGTGCCACTCACATTCGCACGCACGCCATGCAGGCGCACAGACAAACCGCCCAATGCATGTGACCCGCAACCATTCCCTTCACCCAGCACCAAGCCCGCTGCACAGCATGCTTGGTGTGGCTGCCATGCTGTGGCGTGCCTGTGGGCACCCCGTGCAGCTCGCTCATAGCGCAGCCGCAAAGCTGGCAGGGAGCTCTGCAACACCATAAATCACAGTCTCGCTACAGTTGTGTTATCAGCTGTAAGTAACGCAGCAGCGCTCGCGCAGGCTGGCGGGCAGACCGCGGTGCGGGTGGCCGGCAGCGGGCCGGCGCGCGTGGCTGCGGCCGACGCGGCGGCGCAGTTCAGGTTTGACAGCGGATCCAAGACGTTCCTGCCCCTGCCCTCGCGCGCGTTCACTGCGCGCACCGCCGGGATGGCCGTGCAGGCCTAGCTGTGGGTCACGTTCTGCGGGTTGCAGATTATAGGCCTGATTTGGGTTGCACTCTGTTGGTTTGCCCGCACATACGCACAAGTAGCTTCCCAGGTATATGTAGACAGGGGTACATACCCATATACTTGGTGCGGCGCCGCTGCTGTGTGGAAGGAACATAACGTGCTGGTACCTGCAACCATTTAAGCCCTATACAGTCTAGCTTACTGACTCTCTGGGTATGATGACCCAGCTCTTGACGTCAGACGCTCACCCTCATGTGGCAGTGCAAATGGTAACTCCCTGCAAGCGTTCTGGGCAGAAATTGGCGATCACGCACATGTTGACTCCATGCACGTCTCACCATGCATGTCAGAATGCAGTAGCTGTCGGAAACACTTAATGATAGCATCATCAGGGCCACCAAACCCCTGCTGCTGCCTTGCTGCTGCCTACTGCCCAGTCAGAGCTCTCTTAGTAGCTCCCGTTCAGATCTGAGGTCTATGAGTGCAGGAATACTGGTGTAAATAGAGCAAGCTTTTACCAGTCTGCAGCTAAGGACCCCCATCAGTAAACAAGCCCGTCCATTTTGCCTGCTGCAGCGCACCTCTCACAGCACGCGTGATCTGGCGTGCCGCCGCGCAATCAGGCGCGATGGCGCGTGGCGCTGCTGCCAGGGTGCCTGCAGCGGCAGGCGCGGCCCTGGCAGCGGCCGCGGGCAACTCTGTAGACGCGGAAAAGGTCAGCGCAACGGCACCAGTCGACCTGGGCGACACGGCTAGCCTGAAGCGCGCGCTGGATGACTACGTAGTACAGGTCTGCTGGCCAGCTGATGGTGCACCGCACTAGCTGGCACTGTGCACAGCGCTTTGCAGACTGCAGTGCAGACTGCAGTGCAGACTGCAGTGCAGGTTGCAGGCAGCGGCGGCAGCAACAAGCCGTGTTGCTTCGCGGCAGGTGCTGGCAGACAGCGGCTACGAAGAGGACCACTATGTAAGCAACGTGAAGATTGGCCTGGGGACCTTCACGTGCGCAGCGTTCCTGCAATCACCAGCCACCTCATGCTCCTACAAGGAGGACTGTGCAGCAGCTGAAGTGGAGAGTGTGCGCAGGTGCCTGCTGGCGCTGCTGGCGCAGTTCTACCCCAAGAAGTGGCCGGCGCAGTGGTGGGTGATGCTCGTCTGCGTCCTGGCGTACGGCGCGTGCACGCTCGCGCTCAACGCGTTTGTCTCGCGCGTGGAGGGCGACGCATTCCTGTTCACGCGGCCGCGGAAGGCGCGCGCCGGCTCCCCCGATGTTTTGAAAGAAATATTATCAGCCTCTATGAGGGCTGCTTAGGTTGTCAACGGGGCCAGCCCGGTAGCTGGTGTCGCACCCCAGAGAGCTGGTGTTGCCAGCGTGGCCGAGAGCACGTACTGCCAGCCAAGCAAGGACGGTGTTTTGTTTGTGTGTGGTGCTGTCGCGCGGGCTTCGACGCCGCAACCCTGGGCCATCAAGGGGCTTTGCCGCGGCAGGGGGGCAAGGGCGCGCTGCGCGTCGCGTCCAAGCTGCCGCGCTTCTCGCCGCAGTACGGGCTGAAGCTGGAGGCGCACCCCAGGGCGCCTGGCAGGCGCGCCCAGCGTCTATGTCAGGGCGGCGTGGCGGTGTGGTGAGCGGGGGTGCAGTGCATACTTGCTTTGCACGCCTGCTCAGTGTCTCTTGTGCCTCTTCTACCCCCCAAGCACATGCTGGTAGCATGCGGCACACCCATGCATTTGCGGCAGATGCACTGATGTGCAAAGGGGAAGAGCAGAATGGTAAGCTTGCATCCACGCCTACGTAGGAGCTGCTCGCATACTCAGCGGCATGCATGCTGGCAACAATTGCCGGTGAACATGCTACGCGCGCATGTTGCTAGGCTTGTTGTTGTGCAATGCTGCGCGCGCGTGACAACAAGCCTGCGCGCGCAGCAAGGAGGCCAGCCTGGAGCGGAGCGTCGCGAGCTACTTCGACGCAGACGGCTTCCTCGTGGAGGCGCCGTTCCGGGCAGACGTGCTGCGCACGCTGCGGAGCTTTGAGGCGGCGCTGAAAAAGGCGCAGTGATGGCCGTGTTACTGCACACTGGCATGGCGCACGTGGCTCACAACCCCGTGCCCTCTCCATACACATCTGGTTCCCGCTATCGGACATCACGCACGTCGCGCCGCGAGCCGCAGCCGCACACAATCTGCCGGTGTGCATACAACAGTTGCGTCGGAGACGCAGACAGACCAGCGGCATTTCCGCCCATACAGCTCGCCCCGCGGGCTATGAACTATGCATCATCAGCTTCCCGCTGTGCCTCCCTCCTCCCCGCCCCGCCGCACATGGTTCAGGGCCACGCTGGGCGGCAGCCCGTCGCGCGCGCGGCGCGCCTCGGCCGCGACCATGGCCGCCATGTCGCGGTACGACAGCTCGGTCACGCCGGCCACGTGTGGCGTGAGCACTACCGCCGGGTGGCGCGCCAGCCAGCCGGCCGGGTCCACCGGCTCGCCGGCTTGCACGTCCAGGCCCAGGGCGCCCAGGCGCCCGCTGTCCAGCGCCGCGCGCGCCGCGGCCTCATCCAGCAGACCGCCTGCTCGGGCAGGGTCGCTGCGGCTCACATCACAACCCTTGTTCATGTCATCAGTCTGGCAGCGTCCTCCGCACACGCGCCTAACATTGCAACTGTCATGTTCCAATACAACGCAGCAAAGCGTGTCCTGCACCTCGCGAGACGTTGACGACAATCACGCCCGGCTTGCAGGCGGCCAGCAGCTCAGCGCCCACCAGTCCGCGCGTCTCCGCCGTCTGCGCGCACACAGGGCGCAGGGCATCTCGGCAGGGTGAAGCTACTCATCACGCTCGCTGAGCAGCGGTGCTGCAGCACAAGCTCTGGGCCTCGCTAACATGCATGCGTGCTGCAAGCAGAAACGGCAGCAATTCTGCCTGCACGGCTCACTGGAGCTGCAGGGTCCCACCCACATCAGGGCCTTGGCGCCGGACTCACTGTCAGTCCCCACTGGCAGCAGCGTCGCGCACCTGCACGCACGCCAGCACCAGCACATCCGCGGCGGCCGCCAGCCCCGGCAGGTCGGCCCACGCGCCCATCTCATCCAGCAGCGCCTCCGCGACCGCATCGGCCGGGCCGCCCCAGGCGCTGCGCCGCACCACGGCCAGCCGGCATCCGAACGGCTTCAGCCTGCGGCAGATTGCGATCAGGGCTGGCACCCCCGGGCGGGAGCTGACAGCGCGCGCGCAACAGGCTCCCCTAGCATGACAGCAGCGCATAGCTCGCGCCTGCTTGCCCGCAGGTCAAGCTAGAAGAATTGCCTGCACTGCCGTTGTGCGGCCATGCCAAGCTAACGTGACAGGAGCCAGTGTGAGCAAACACACAAGCTGGCGACCAGACAGCCCATAAGCGTACCAGCGGCTATGCACAGACCAACGTTGCCTGCTGCGCACACCCAAGGCAAGGGGGCGCTGCACATCGCGCACACCTCGGTCAGCGCGCTCTGGCTGCCGCATGCGCACACCTGGGCACAAGCTCCTTGGCGATGCCGCCAAAGCCCACGATGAGCACGCTCTTGCCGAACAGCGTGCGCCCCAGCGGCACGCCGATGCGGCGTTCGCGGATGGAGGCCGCCATTGCATTGGCGGAGCGCAGGCAGGCCAGGGTCAGGTAGACCGCCATCTCGGCGCATGACAGCGCGTTCCCGGTGGCCTGGCTGGGAATGTTGCTCACCCAGATGCGCTGCGCGGTGGCCTGCCGCGCGCGCCAGGCCCTGATGCTGATCAGCCAATGCAGCGCAAGCAGCGTGACATTGGCGAATATGGATGCAGGACTTGGGTGTCATTTACTCACACCTGCAAGTCTGACTCTTGGTATATCTTCTCCTACGCGCTCCTGTCAAACAGGAGCTACCAAGCTGCAAATCCACTAACACCACACCGTGCAAGCCCATGGGTTGCAAGCTCAGGTAGGGGTCAGTACCGACCACGACCATCAACAAAGTCACAAACAGCACACGACTGTTCACCGAGGCATGAAGCCAGCGCTGCGCGCACCGCCGGCACGTCCACGCCCTCCAGGCCCACGCCGTACTGCAGGATGAGCCGCAGGCGGGGCGCGCCCGCGAGCGCGCGCGCGTCCAGGCGCGCGGCGAGCGGCACCGCCAGGTCGGCCGCCGGCAGCGCGCCCGCCACCTCCTCGCGCCGGCAGCGCACCACCTGCGGGCGCGCGAACGCGCTCAGGTCGCTCAGCAGCCGCAGCAACCCTGGGCTCCTGTCTGTAAGCCACCACGGGATTGACACAACACAAACACATGGCAGTTGCCAATTGTCTCGTGTGAAGCAGCTCGTGTGAGCAGTAAAACACTGGCATGTTAAGATGTTGCTACGCAAGCTCAGCAGTGCATGCAAAACAGTTTGCGTCTCGGCGGGCGCCAAGCGCCTCGCGTCTCACCCACAACACCGCACACAGTCCAAGAACGCCACTCGTCAGGCTCATAGCAGAGCTGCTTGAGCGCACCTCGATGTCGGCGTCGCCCTCAAGCGCCTCCCGCGTGAACTCAAAGCCCCAAGGAAACTCCTCGCCGCAGAACAGCACCCGGAAGCGCCGCGAGCCGCCGCTCGGCAAGGCCGGCTCGCCGCCCGCTGGAGCGCATGCCGCGCTCGTGCCCACCCGCGCGCCCGGCAGCAGCCAATGGAGCCAGCCCAGCATCGGCCGGCGCAGCATGGTGCCCACACTCCCAGCAAGGTCGTGCTAGCTTTTGCAGACGCTCTATTAGGAAGCCGTCACCACGATGACTCGAGATTAAGCAAGGAAAGCACAGGCCCAAACTTGCAGCTGCTAGCCTGCAGCAAGGCGAACACTCCCGAGCACTGCTCAACAGACCTGATGAATGCGGCTAGACAGTAATACCGGTCGGCTTCCGGCCGCTACGTTTCCCGTCTGCTGCTGCAAAACCGCGAGTGAAGTATCCTATAAAGTAGTATCCTGTACACACGCCAACTCACAGCCACATGCAAAAACAAAAGACCTCGCTGCTGCTACTGGCGCGTACAGAGCCAGATAGGGTGACATGCGTTGGTACCCGGCAGGCTACGAGCCGCCCACGGCGGGCCCCTTCAGGAAGATGTCCAGGTCCTTGGAGGTGGAGCGCGCCAGCCCCGCGTAGTCCTCCAGCTGCCCCAGGCTCTGCCACGCCAGCGACCGCCGCCGCTCCACCTCTGCCGGGTCCCGCACCGCCTGCAACGGAGCTTGCTGTCAAGGTGGGGCTGGCTAAACTGTGAAGTGCGTTCACAAGGGAGTGTGGACCCGGTGGTGCCGTTGAAAGTCAGGGATGCACCTGGCCCTCGCGGAACTCGAGCTTGATGTCGGCGATGATGGCGTTGCGCTTGATGGACGGGAAGAGCTTGGCGGCGCGCAGGATTTTGCGGTACAGCACCGGCACCGAGAGCTCGCCCGGCATCCACGCAGCGCTACTGCCCTGCCGGGGCTGCGTCCTGCGGCTGCCGCGCGAAGCAGTCGCGCCACGCGTGCACCTCTGTGCACGCGCAAAGATGTCTCAGCCAAGCAGCCGTGTGCCGAGAGATTATAGAGGGGCAAGGCAGGGGAGGAGCAAAGGGAGTTACAGCTGCACTCCTCTCAATGACTCCCAGGCAAAGTGGCTCCGCACCGCGCTGGCAGGCGCGCCAGTCCCTGTTGTTCTCCGCCAGGCACTCCTGCGCCACAGGTTGCTCATGCATATTGTCTAGGAGGTGCAGGTGGCCGCGGTGCGTGTGCCTCAATCCCACTGAAAACAAAACAGGCGGCGCGCACCTCAAGCCTCTCGTGGTACTTCTCGCAGCCCTGCACCCAGCAAAAGGCTCAGTGCTGCCTGATGAGGCAGACAGGACTGACAGCCTGCGGAAAGCTGAAACAGCACAACCTGCGAGATGTACAGGCTGTCCTCTGCGCTGACAGTCCCGTGTGCACGCGGGGGCTGTTCAGTCATCAAATACCAGATATCGAGGACGTTGAGTCTATGCGCGCATTCCGACACTGCACTCATGAAGGCTGGGGTGCAATTGCAGCAAACCCTTAGGAGCTTCCATGCATCCTCATGAGATGCCTTGTGATCACAAGGCAGTGCTGTGCAGAGGACTGATATCTCGAGCCGCGAGCGTCGTGGTACCTGCAGGGCGCTATGGCATACGTCGTACTTTTTACTAGCAGTGGTACTGTGTTATAGATAAATCTCATAGATAACTCTCACTGCCGTCATACTATGAGTCTGGTTAAGCAGGGGCATTGTGGAAGGAGGCGGTGCTCTTGTAGCGCTGTGCTGTAGCAGCGCTTAGCCACGCGACAGACATGTTGCAAGAAGCCTGCGTGCACGGCAAGCGCTCTGCGTTTCCTGCCAAAGTTGTCAGAGGCACCTGCGGGTTCACCCTGCATGTTGACATTCAATGCCCTGTGCATTGCATGTTGCATGCACACACATGGTCACGGTTCGAGAACAGGAGCTGCCTGGAAACATGGCAAAAACGTCAGGAGGATTACGGTCGTTTACACGCCTAGTAAGGTCCTGCCAGAGATAACATCCATGTGCTTTGCTGAGACCAGCGCTCAGCAATACGGCAGCCTGACAATCCACTCGCCTCACAGGTATGTACACTGTAGAGCACAAGACTCGACACTCTACATGAGCCACGCGCTGGTAAACAACTGCACACATGCAGTTTGCCTGTCTGAGCACGCATGAGACTGGCGCATCATTATGCGCAGCCGAGCCAGGTTGCGGACCTGATGCCAGGCCTGCCTACACGCTGAGGAAAAATAATAGGGCGCCTAACTTGGTCAGTACCAGGCCGGTCCATTGCCACCACCACTTCTTGATCACACGCAGCCCAGCCATGTCGCTGACCCGCTTCTCGCCGTCTGAGTGCTGGAGGAGTACCAGGGCACTTTAGCAAACCACATGCAGGCCGGCCCCAACTACCAGGATCGGCTGATTTTCACGTGCGGGCCAACCACGCTGCGACTCGCTTCTGCTCATAGAGCCCCTGCCCTCCTGGAGTGCCAAAAATAAAAGCTGTTAGAGCACCTGACCAAATCATGTGCAGCCCGGCCCGTCAGAATGCTGAGAGCAGACAGTAGAGCACATCACCAAGCCACACACAGCCCGGCCACACCAACAGCCAGCACACGCTGAGGCAAACCCCTGCCTGGACGGCCCGCAGCCTGCATGCCAGGCGAGCGGCCACAAAGCGTGCTTGCTGCACCGCACACGCAGTACGGCACAGCAGGCAGCCTGAGGCCTTGGGCGTCCGCGCGCGCCGCCGGATGCATCTAGTACTCACAATAGTGCATGCACCGCTGTAACTGACAGGAGGCCGGCTCGATCAGGGCGCAGAGACGCGAGCCAGCCCAAGCGCAACACACCGAGAGGCCGACTCATGCAGAGAATCCTTGCGCTGACAGTGCACAGCATGAGGCAAACACATGGAAACGAGCACTCTTCCCACTTCCCCTGCCGATAGCAACCCGGGATGACGGCTGCCAGCAGCGAGCCTGCGGCGTGCAGCGCTCGCCCGGGACCTGGACTGAATGCACTAAAGTATCCCAGCCCTTCAAAGAAAGCCGCCTGAGAGTCAAAAGCCTGCAGTAGCCAGGATGCGGCACAGAGCGCCCGAAGACCCCTGAGACTGTACACCACAGATGCGACAGGGGCCTCCTTGCCAGCGCTGGCAGGCTGCACGCGTGCAGGTATCCTGCACAGGCGCGCGCGCGCTCACCAGCACCTGGCATCTTGCATCCTGGCTAAACGCTCGTTTGTAAAATGTCCCTCTCCTACAACCTCTACAGTGCTGTAGTTATCAAGAAAGGATACCTGAAAGAAAAGCAACGGAGCACACTTGCCGGCCCATGCCCGAATACCCACACAGAGACCAAGGACCCGAACAAGAGCTCTTGCGCGTGCAACTTGCGACCATGCCGCGCTCACGCTGCGGCTGCGGCAAGCTTGTGCTCAGCCGTGGGCGGGACTGGGGCGGCATTGGTGTGCACTGCACGCACGGCCGCGCGTTGCTCTGCACGCATGCACGGACGGCGTAGGAGCCTAGCCTCGTTCAGCAGCTTCTCCCAGGCAGCCAAGAGCTCTTGGCGCTGCTGTGCGGTCCTGCAGGCAGTGCTGTGTCGGTTGCATGCATTGCGGTACGATCGGGCGGGAAACCAGGGACGTGCGGGCGCACACATTGGCGGCGGCACTGGGCGCTTGGTGCGCCCCGGGTAGAGCCGCAAGATTGCCAGCGCGGCGCTGCAGCCCTGCCATGCACATCGCATGCAGCGTCGGCGAGTCAGTGCCCCACTCTGGCCTCAGAAAGCAAGCTTACGCCATGAAAGACGCTGAAGCAGCGCGGGTTTACCTCCTCAAAGCCCGGCATCGTTGCAGAGACCTAGCTGGCCTGCAATGCACCTGTGCCTGGACACTCACACCAAACAACGCGCAGGTACGAGGCCTGTGTAGCTGACGCGCTGAAGGAGCAAGTTGCTCCGAGCTATGGACCTGGATTCAAAGCAAATATTTTGCCACACCCTAGGGGAAGTGTTACAGTTAGCTTTAGGGGGGCATTAGAGCCACTTGCATATATGACCTGTGCTGCCTGATCGCAGGCAGCAGGAGTCTGCCACCTGACCTGTCAGACTCTCCTCCTTAACAATGCCCGGTCTCTACACCACCAAGCAACACTCGCGCTGCCAAGTCTGCTCGGCCACTCTCACATCAGGGGTGCCAGTACCTCTTGAGCTCGTCAAATCTGCGACATCGCCAGCCACCTGCCAGCAACCTAAAGTGACAGCCGTTGGCATTACTACTCACTCACACCCCAGTCATGCATTCCAGGCTTAAAAAAAGCATCCACCTGCTGTCCAGGCTCCCTGTTTAGCACAGCAAGCTGCGCACCCGCTGGCACAGAGGCAACAGCAGCGCTGTTGGCAGCGCCTCACCTACTGTTTACCGCCTACCGTTCCTCGCCCCAGCCTAATCCCGCCAGAACAGCCGGTTTGCACGGTGCCAGGCTGTGTAAGAGGCACACGCGCTAGCTGAGCAGCGGCACAAGGATAATGCCCAGCAGCAGCAGTGCCATGCCCAGAGACGTCAGCGTCGCCACCCAAGTGCTCTCGACTCTCGCGGGTGCGCCTGCTGCTGCGACGCCCGCGCCTGCAGGTACCGCGGGCGCCTGCGACGGCGCGCCGCAGGCGACCTGCATGCTGCAGCTTGTCAGCAACACAAACAGCAGGACAGCAGAGTGCAGTGCACCTGCTTTTATATACAAACAGCCCAGGAGCTGCACTGGGGTTCTCACGGACCCAGCAAAGGGTCTAGGCAAGTGCCTTCTTCCTGTCCCTGATGTCAAGTCAGGCGATATGCGCTCCCTCTGTCACAAGCACGCACCAGATCCTATGCAACCAGCACAACACCAGCAATTTGCCCAGCATCTGGGCCTTACACAGGACCCCGGACAACAGTTAATGCTGCCAGCTGCACCCGCGGCAGTGCTCGGGCACTGCAACGCGCTGCGAAACGCTCGGGACCTTGCAGCGCAGCGGAGCGCGCCTGCGACTTCACAGCGACCCGGCGCGCGTGCTCCTCACAGTACTCCGGGAACAGCCGCCTGAAGCGCGCGCTGCGGCAGGCCACCCACGCGCGCTTAAAAGCGCGCTCGGGTTGCCCGGACGGCGCCTGAACAAGGCCGGGGTGCGGGCTGGCCCACATGCACACCAGCTGGCCAGGCAACCTGAGTGCAGCCTGCGCTGAGCGCGCTGGTGAACCCCGGCGCAGGCGCACGCAGGGCTGCTCCAGCTCCGGCACCTCCTCACAGTCAGGGCGGTATCTGGGCGCCGCAGCACGCACCCGCGGACTGGGGCTGCTCAGGCACTTGCGGTGGGTGCAGGGAGGGGCGCGGCTGCGCGCCTGCGCATGTTGTAGTCCAGCGAGGCCGCGGCCAGCCGGCGCTTCTCCGCCCTGGACGAGGACACGCTGCCGGTGGTGTGCGCGGTCTCGCCCATGAATGACAGCAGCCCGACCAGGATGGTGCCCGCGCCCCACGCAGGGTTCCTGCAAGCCCAGGCTGCGCAGTCAAGTCCATGATCTCGGCCACGGCAAAGTGAACATGTCAAGGCTTTTTGCATCAGCGGCAAGCTCCCCAGTGTATTTGTGCTTGTCGCTAGTCTTTAACCAGCACCACTTGCGCTGGGGAAACAGTGCCCGCCTCGACCAGGCACTTTCTTCGTCGAGCAGACAAAGCCAAATACACGTATAGCTGAGGCTCCACGCACTGGCGAGCGCGCGCTGGTGCCAGACACACAGACACCACAGCGCTGGCGTGGTTTCAAAAAGTGTTGCCGGACAGGCGGGCGCTGCTGCCTGCGTGCGCACCAGGTCTCCGCGTGGAAGTCTGTGTTGGACAGGCAGATCTTCTGTCCTACGGCGAAGCGCCCGCTGGGAGTGAGCATCTGCAGCGAGGGCGGCCGGTAGGGGTACGTGGAGGGGAAGATCATCACGCCATGGTACACGCCGCCCTCGTACTCCGTGCCCTTGCCGCCCTCCAGCACGAAATGCCACTCGAGGAGGTTGGAGGGGAGCGGGTGCGCGACGATGCCCGTCACTGCCGGGTCCTGCCGCACACACAGCGCTCAGGCCTCGCCACGGTGCGAGCTACGCTGGCGCGACACAGCACACGTCACCAAGGCTTCCAGCCACGTCACAGCCTGCGCTAGCACTGCGCTACAAGGAGCAAGTCGGAGAGCAAGCGCAGAGCAGGGAGGTAGCGACGCGCCTTGAGCAGCGCTCTGTACTCCTTCTGCAGCCGGTTCACACAAGCCTTGCTAGCCATAGCCCAACGCCTGGCCCATCCAACGCTGGGGCCTCTAAAGCTCTGCTTGCGCCTTGTGCGCGCGACAGAGCTACGTCGGTTCTGTGCTGTGCAGAACTAGGCAGAAGTCATCTGTCACTATGCGCGGCCGTGGACTCACCGCGCTTCAAACTCATCACCGAAAGCCACCAGCGCTCAGAGCCCTGCTGGAGCCCTGGGCCTGCTCCGGGAGTGCTCCCTACGCTTAAGAAGGCAGGCACTGCACTCCATAGTTCTCTTGAACAGGAGGCATAGACCAGACGAAAAGTCTTGTGCTCTGTAGGCCTTTTGGAGCTGCTTCCTTGCCATTGCACTGCCACGCCCCGAGCCAGCGGTGTACTGGACCCGCACAGAAACCAGCTGCGCGTTTGGTCTTCCTGGTCACTCACGTGTGACACGCAACTGCTTCTGCACACAGCCTGGAAAGCAACCTGATGGCATAGCAGGCACCGGGCTGGCGGCGTGACAAGCTAGAGCAGGCCGCCAGGCCGCTCGTGATCCCCAGCACAACGGCAGCCTGCGCACGTGCGCCCCTGGTGGACGTGAGTGTGCAGACGCGCCAGCGCTGTGCTGTTTCGCAGACCATTGACCACGTGTTCCATTTGCGCAGGGAAGCCGACCGGCTGAGCTCGCCTGCGAGAACTCTCAAAACGCTGGTCCGCCATGGGCAAGAATGCTATGCACAAGTCAATGCAGCGCGCGCGGCACGTCGGCGGCACCGAGGACGGCGCTGTGGATCCGGGCCTCGGCGACGGCACCGTCGACGCCAGCTTCCACACGCCGGAGTGGCACGCGGCGCGCATCGCGGCGCTGACGACCGAGCGCATGTCCTGGGAGGACTGGAAGAAGAAGCAGAAGGACGACGCGGCGCGCGAGGCGGCGGCCGGCGCGGACGAGGAGCGCGCGATGCGGGAGTACCGCGCGCAGCTGGACGCTGACCGTGCGGCCAAGCTCGCCAAGGGGACCAATCACGCGCACCTGCGCGAGGCGGTGCGGCCTCGCTGCCCCAGCGGCTGGTGCAGACGGAGTGCTGCTTGTCGGGATGTGGGAGGTGGGGCTTCAGGCAGGCTGGCGTGCGTATTTCAGTAGCTGGGACCAGGCGTCCACGACCTGCACCTGCGCAAGGCGCTGCAGCCCGCTGCCGGCACTGGGTATTCGGTGCAGAGGAGCGCAGCGACGGCCTTGCATGTCTGTGCCATGCCTCAGCGCGCAGCTTGGCCTCTGGCTAGCGGTCTCACTTGCGCGCAACACCACTCCTTGCCTGAAGTGTCAGGGGAGCAGGTATTAACTGTAGGGCGTCTCAGCAGGGCCCTGGCAGACATATATCACTGCCCAAGGCTGCACATGACCTTGACAGCCTGTGCATGGTCACCACGCAGCCAAGGTTGTCGTAACCGGCAGTGGGTGCAGCAAAGCAATTCTGCCTGTGGGTGTGCCGCGCGATCGTGCAGGCGCTGGCAAACTGACAAACCAGGCTGGGCGTCTGTGCAAGTACTTACCTGCCTTGCAGGCTTGCACTAATCTCAGCAGAAGAGAGCCCTGATGTTTGCGCCCGCAGGTCACAGAGGGCAAGGTCAAGAAGCGAAAGGCGGACAAGGCCGACAAAAAAAGGCGCAAGAGGAGCACCAAAGAGAAGAAGAGCAGGGACAAGGACAAGGACCGGAAGCGGAAGAAGCGGAGGCGGAAGGACGGCGACAGCAGCGACAGCGACAGCAGCAGCAGCGGGTCCGGGGGCGCGCCGGCGAACGGCGCACCCAAGCCCGACGGCGTCGGCGGCGGCGGGCCCGTGCGGCTGTCAGAGTTCCTGCGCGGCGGCTGAGGGCGGGCCGGCTGGGTGGCGGAAGAACATCGTGAGGTCCTGCTGGAGTTTTGTTGTGTGCCCCTGTCCAGCCATGCACCTTGGCAGCCGTGTGCCTTGGCTTGCAGGTGCCTTTCTTGCATGCAAGGCAACCGAACCTGCTGTGTCCCGAACAGCGAGTGGCAACACACGCTTCGGATGTGCTTTCTGCCAGTCTTGTCGCTTGGAAGGTATTGGTGATCTGCAACACTGCGACAGAGTTGCTTATTTTGTGCTTTGCATGCCCTGGCTGCTCAGCAAGCAGCCACATGCAAGGAGAAGTTTGCCAGGCTCGGCCAAGCCTGGGTGTCTTCATGCTAAGCTACAGCTATGCGAGCCTGCCAGGGAGCCATGCACGCTCAGGAGGCACACTTGATGCCATCTCTGCATGCATGCCCTTTTTACTGCAAGTGAGGCCGAGCAGGACATGCTCTGTGACATGACACAATTCCTTGTTCATTTAAAAAGGACCAGCCGAATCGGAAGGCTGCCCTAGGCTTGCTCCGAGGCTCAAAGGCGCAGAGAGCAGCCAGTGTCAGCACAGAGACGGACCCACCATGAGCAGCGCCGAGCTGCGCCGCAAGGGCTTCAAGAAGGGCGTGTCGGCTGAGGAGGGCCGCCGCAAGCGCGAGGACAACCTCATCGAGCTGCGCAAGAACAAGCGCGATGAGAACCTGCAGAAGAAGCGCCTGGTGCAGGTGCCGGAGGGGTTTGCGA
>JAABUO010001186.1_pt1 | contig 36154 bp, 47 predicted proteins | sample 5559291 | NCBI WGS metagenome assembly JAABUO01 (sample SAMN10711878, study PRJNA513372) | rock metagenome | isolation source: Antarctica rocks | place: Antarctica: Victoria Land, Finger Mt sud
CTGCAGTCCATCTTCATGTGCCATCATTGCTGTCGTAGGCTGTCTGCTGTCATGGGCTGTTGGTTGCAATTCTGGTGCTAGGATATGTGTTGCAGCCTGCTTTCCAGGCAGCCGTCTGGCGTATACGCATTGCACTTTGTCCAGGATGTCGTGGCTCTGCATTGTGTTGTCTTAGCTGCTTGCTGCATCCTATTTCATGAAGCACTTTTGACTGATGATTCTAAATTTGCAGGGCGTTGCCGTCAGCGACCCTGCACCTGCAAAGAAGGAGGCACCTGCCAAGAAGCAGGCAGCCAAGCCAGCCAAGAAGTGAAACGGCCTTGTATCATAGTCTCTGCTTTGTCTTGTTGTGTGGCTGCCTCAATCAGCTGCCTGCCTGCAACGAGACTTGCTGTAACATATTGGGTCTTTCGTCTGCCAAAACTTTAGCATTGTAGCAGACATGCTGACCCGCAGTGATTTGATTGCTCTGTCAGCGTGTGGCAAACCCATCTGCTATGCATAAACCCTTGCTGTACAAAACTCGTAAGCATTACCACAGCCATTGTCAGTTTATGTGGAGTTACTTGTGCCCGTCTCAGCTATGCAGCAATGGGCCATATTACGATGGGGTGGATGATCCCATATGTCTGAATACAACTTTGGTACGTGCAGTGCTGTATGCAGACATGTATGGGCTAGCATACAGCTTACCAAACTCGAGGATGCTGTCATGAAGGACTTACTTTGAATCCAAACTGCCAAGTACGATGCCAATCCATGTGGGTATAAGTAACATGCATCTATCATGAACGGGACAATAGGTTGCATACCAGGCCGGTTGGTGGCAACTCCACTGCCACTTACTGATCAGCAGTATATATACATATATATTTGCCTAACTGACCACTGACCATAGGGATGTATTGTCCTGCTAAAGGTCTCCTAAGTGTTGCCTGTATGCTCTGAATTCAAGCTTACTCCACATGAGTGAATGACATGTGCACACCACGTCTCTGCATTACTCCACTACCGGGCTCTGCTACACAGCGCATTGGACTATGTTGCATACAAAACTTGCTGAGACAGTCACAGCAAGTTTTGTATACGGCGCGAAAGCTACGGTACCGTCATGCTTTGATTTCCGATCAGAAGTCTCATCTCAGTCCTTGGTCAACTTGCACAAGTAGGAACGAATATTCAGGCAAAGAACATCGAGCATGGTTATCTGACAACGTCAGTTGCGCAAGCTCTCAGACTGAGAACGTATGCGATTGGCAGCAGGTGCGAATAAGGCTCTTATCGGTGTCAGCTTTTGGACGTTCAGAAGTGCCTCAAGCACATGTTCTGTCGCTGCAGAAATTTATAACGAGCATTAGCTCAAGACAGCGCAAAGTATGCGCAGCTGCGCCTGGTCAGTTCCATTGAGCAGCAAGCTTACCGGTTGCTGGAGGGTTCAAACGGTCAGCCTAGGCGCTACTCGTCACCTACATCATAAACGTCAGCCTTTCTCCAGCAGTCCTTTTCTTAGCTGCTCAGCAGGGCAAGGCAATAGCACCCCTACAAAGTCCTCTGGCTCTGCGTCACTACCTGCCCCTGTCACGAACCTTGAGGCTGCTTCTGTCACAATGAAAGGCTTGGTGTCTAGACCCGGCTTTGTACTTGCCGCTGCTGTTGGCTTCTGTGTCATAGCCTTTGATGTCAATAACCCTGCAAGCCTACATTTCCTTCCACACAACATCGATCAGCCAGCTCATGCTTGGGTCAAAGCCAACCTACCTACTCCGATCAAGAACCTGGTAGCAGAGAAGCTTGTGTCAGACTTATTTATCACAGGTGGTATTGCTGGTTGGGTGCTTGCTGGAGCAGCTGGTATTAGCAAGTCAGGATGGAATGGTGTCAAACGTCTAGCAATTGCTTTGCTTCTTTATGTCTTTGGTGGAGGTTCCATACAACATGGTAAGCAATATAAACATGCATGCATCCATAAGCAACCATACACACCTCTGCTTTCAGTGCATGACAAGCTTACTGGCATATCTTCCAGGACCATACAGGGCCATATCACGCTGCTCAGCATGATGACTAGCCATACTGTGATCTCAGGTGACCCTTTTGTTGTCAATCAGCTCAAGACTCACTTTCAGCGATTACGACCATCAGACATTCTGAACACATACAGCTTCCCTTCTGGACATACAACAGCAGCTGTGTTCATCATGGGTAAGCACTCTAATCCTGCACACTCCATGCATTTCCAGCTTGCAGTAAAGACTGTGTAGAGTGCTTTCACTCACAACATACATGTGAGCAAATGGACATGGATCACACATCATATTGTTGTCTCCTTGCATGGTGCACCACATTCACTTGCCTGAAAAGTCACAGACAATGCTGGCTGGCTGTGGCATGATGGTTCTTTGCATACATGCCACTTGTGGCAAGCTCTACAAAGCCTGTACACCCTCTCCCTCTCAGGATGGTGTTCCTCCTGAATGCAGGCACTCTGTTGTGTGTACTACTACCACCTCTGACCGTCAACAATGACAGCAGCAAAAATAGTAGGCTGCAGACGGTGGTGAGCAGCGCAGCATTGCCTCTGTGGGTGGTTGCTGCTGTGACAACAGCAACAGGAAGAGTGCTGGGAGATGCTCACTGGGTTTCAGACACTATGGCGGGGGCCTGCCTGGGAGCAGGTCTTGTTTCAATCACAACTATCCTGTGCAGCAAGCTTGCGGCAGATGTAAAGCAGTAGGCACAACATGTCTAACCACAAGGTGTTGACTTACAAGACTTGACAGAAGGCGATTTGATCTGAGGACAGTTGGACTGGTCATGGCAATTGTTTGTGTCGTGTTTGTCATTGCAGGTAACGGCATACACAAATGCATGATCATACAAGTGCCGGTATATGCTGTCCCTTTTTGTACACTGCAGAACGTATCAAACTGACGAGATCCCATTGTACCAGTGACCAGTACTGAGTGAAAGCATTGATATGTATCTCAAACTCTTTAATCTACAGGTTCTCCAAACGAGGCAGCTGCATACTGTGTTTGAGTCATAAATATATCATCGAGAAAGTTGCCCGGGCGTAAGAAATTTGCATGTTTTCTGACAGGCAGTTGCTCTAGGGAACACGTGTGTCAGGCTTTCTTTGTTGATTTCATGTTTCCAGCACTGGATTCTCTATCATTGTATAATTACACATATCAGGAGCCAGGAAGCCATGTCCATACATAGCAATGAACCAGTATGACATGTCGATTTATACATATCAGTAAGCAGTAAGACCCACATGCCTATAAGGCAAAAATGGCCTATAGCATGCTGTAGGCCTAACCTCAACACTGCAAGAAGAACACAGGTGAACAAATGACTTGAAGCCTGTCATCCACACCATAAACCTTAACAGGATGCGCAATCACACTTCACCATTCCGTGCTCAATGTACAGTTCATAATCACAATCACTTTTCCTGCTGCCTCTTCTGTTCCAAGGCTTTCTGAGCCTCCTCATAGTACTGCCCCTTAGGTTCCACAGCTGCATTTGGTGTCCTGCCAAGATTGCTTTTGTCATACTCCCCATACATTGGAAGGTCAGCAGAATACCATCCGTAGACGCCGCCAGTCATATGCTTGACTGGCATCCCTCCGGCTGTGACAGCCTTCCATGCAGCCTGCAGCAAACAATGCATAAACCTTATTCAGGAACCCCAGCCAGGAACAAAGGCTCTGTCTGTTGAATGCAAAATTGATCGATATTGTGTTTTGCACTTGCTGCATGCAGTCGAATGTTGAGCTCATGCCAACAGCAAGCAGAAGACACGCAACACAAGCCGACAGATGTTCCCCGCTCCATATGGTGCCATCAAATGGAATGTGCATGTAGCCAGCAACAATGTATGGTTGCATTTTGTACCACTTGCCAAAAAGCATGTCTTGCACCCCACGTGCCAATTCTGCCTTTCAGCAGATCACATGCGGGTGCCGTTTGCAGGACTGCCCAAAATGACAAGGTCTCACCTTCAATGACCTCGAGGCTTTGCCGGCTGCAAAGTTGGGTGAGGGCTTTGTGGTGCCTCCTGCTTCACACATCAGGACGACTCCTTTGCCCTTTGAAGCTTTTGCCAAGTCCTCTAGAAACTCTGTGTTCTCTTCAACGGGCCTGCAAGGAACGCACGAAGACTTGACAATAGACAGGAGTCTGTGCAACAGGCCTAATCTGCATTCAGGCTCAGGAGTGTACAGCACTCTGAACTGTATGACATGAGCTTGAAGCTGTAAAGGAGTCAGTCTCACTTGACCCCGTTTGCCATAAAGGCGATAGCTCGCAAGTATTTCTTGAAGTCTGGCTGAGACCACTTGACAGACTGGAATAGAGGCGCGCTCTGTGCTCCCTCTGGGTGAGCCTTTTCAAAGACATCAGGAGGACGAACATCCACCAGCACAAATTTGCCAGATTTGACAAGCTTTTGTGCCTCCTGCGGCGATATGCTTTCCAGCCGGTGTTGCGTTGTTAGCTGCTTGTGCATCTGCTCCCAAGAAGGCATTTTGACATTTTGTTGTGTAGCTGCCGCTGCCCGCACAACGGCACGACTTGAATGCGGTACAGAACGTCTCTGCATCTTTGCATTCGACTGGAACGCTGCAGGACAAGTTGGTCTGCTGCGCAGGTTCAAGGTATGCTTGCATGCGTGTCTTTTAGTCGTGTGTGAACCGCAAGGCGTTGAGCCGAGCAACGAAGCCATATTGCTAAGATAAACTTCTTGACGATTTAGTTGTAGAGTTTCCAGTGGAGAGCACGCACGAGATGCGCACTGCTGTATAAATGCAACGCAGAGCATAGACCAAGATACGAAACCACAGGTTTGATAACAGCTTTGTACACACTCTCAGACAAGCTTGACTTAATTAAGTCAACGCCCTGCAACAAATCTGATGTTTGCGCCAGACTTGAAAGCGTGGTAGGTCGAACCATGCAGACTGCGATGCTTCTTCAGCCGCGAGCCATGTTTTGTGAAGTGTGCTTTCAAACCTCAGCAAGCTTGAATGATCTCCGACATGATAGGTCAAAGTTGGACATGTGCACTTTGCGGCTGTCGCGCCAGGCATCGAAGATGCAGGGCGCATCGATCAGCCAGCACCACGCATGTTACAGGCACAACGGTGCACTTTCCGTGCTCATGTCAGCAGCTGGCGGTGGCGAATCCCACCTGAAAGGCATTGAAACCTCCTCAGCAGCGGCAGAACGGCACACGGGCGCACATGTAGGCGCACAGTCACTCCCAACAGACAGTCGAAATTCAAACGTGTTTTCGAAATGCCTCTGCTGCTGCAGAGCCCGGGTGAGGCTGATCAAACAGCAGGCTTTTCAGAAGAAGGGTTGCACCACTTGCCTATCATGCCGCTCAGCAAGGTCAAGCTGCCACAAGAAACCATCTCCCTCCAGCTCTTTGAGCCACGATATAGGCTACTGTTCAAGCTAGTGAAGCAAGCAAGTTCCCGAAGGTTTGGCTTGGTCATGGCCGATCAGCAGCAAGGTACAATGGAGAGCATTGGAAGTCTTTGCGAGCTGACGCACTACATCCCAGTGCCAGAGAGGTTAGTCACTCATGCAGCAGAAGGTTGCTATGCTGATGCGCATGCTGCACGCAAGATAACAGGTCACCTGCTGTGGGTCTGACTTTCATTGAAACTGCCTACCACCTGTCGTTCTTCTTCAGTACTGTGCATCAATTTGTCAGAGCAACACAACACTACTCTCAGCATATTGCATTATGTTGTTCATGAAATTCACAGGCTTGAGCTGCAGGCGGCGCATCCTTGTAGTGGCACGCGTGATTGGCAGATTTGAGACGAGGCACATCATCAGCGACAAGCCATTCATCACAGCAATGGTCCAAGACATTGCAGATGAGCCGCCGCAGACTTTCCAGCAGGCAGCAGACATCAGCGCTGCTGCCATGCGGCTATGGCAGTGCATGCAGCAAGTGAAGGAGCTAGCAGGGAAGCTGTACAGTCATGTTGGGCCCATTGGTGGGTCATTTTGTGACTGATCCACCTGCTGTGCACCAGCGCTGCATGCAATGCTGTGCTCTTCAAAGGCATCCCCTCAAGGTGATGCACAATATATTGCACAGCACCTCGGACTGCCCATGCAAACAAGGGTATGTGTGTGTCAGCTTTGACAACATATCATCCTCGACCCAACGTTGATACATCGCGTCAAGCATGTGCTTGTATAGCACATCAGGACTATGATTGTTTTGATAGTTGCTATGTCTGTGGGTTTTGCCAACCCAGGGTGACCTTCCTCCTGTGAGTACAAACGCTGCACATGACGGGACTTCAAGTCTCAGCATGGGCTTATCACACAATGTTCACACTACCAAGCATGTCATGCTCAGCATCTGACTGTTCATCTCATCACGGCAAACTCCAGTGTGCAAGATGCCATGAAGATTGGCCGCCAAACATCCTCCAGTAGGGATGCCTTGTGTATGTTGCTTGCAGGGGATCAGGTTTACAGTACAGAGGTGCGACGCTGGTGTCCAGACAGGCAGTGCTTTGCTGCCAGCCAAGATCAGCTGCCAACTGGCCAGGCTGATGTGTTTGAGGTATATGCTTCCAGACTCAGCTCCCATTTACAATCAAGCAGTGGCCCGCAGAAAATCTCAATAGACCTTACCCTTTGGCTCCTCTTTTGATCAATGCATAATCTTTTCCACAACAACACACACACACTCCTGTCATCTGGTCAGGCATTACTCTTGTTTTCATATTCCACTGCTTTTTGGTGTTGATGTTCTCTGATTTTCCTCTACACGAGTGCAAAAGAGCAAAATGGGCATTGCTAATCCTTGAAGCTACTGCTTGAAGCGCGCCGGCAACATATGTAGCACATAGGCTTGCAAGCCCCTTCGCACTTTTCCATCGCACAAACAGGCATGACAGTCACTGCAACCATTTATTCTGACAACAGCGAGTAATGTGCATGCTGTTCTGCAGATCTTGAATAAGGCTGGATTGCTAGGAGCTTCAGACACAGCCCATGACCGACTAACAGAATACTTCACTGAACAGAGCGTTGATGAACCTACTGAAGCGCAGCGGCATGAGCGATTCTCATTTGCGGTAGCAAGGACACTGGACATGCCTGATGAGCAACTGCAGGAGCTATTGGTCATGACAAGCACAGCACAGCGCTTAGCAGCAATGTATGATGCCCTGATTGATGGAAGAGGGTATCTTGCTGCTAGGAGCACTTTGAAGGACATGTTTTGATGAAGGATGCATGCATCACCGTGTACACATGCAAGCAAGGTGTGTTGTGATTGTGCTGTGTAGTGTTTTCCATAGAACCTGGTCAAAGCATGTTGGTTGACGAACGCCTGGTTGCACATGCATCATGCCAAGCTGTGATGTATGGTCCTGTGTGTCTGTGACACTTCCAATTTGCATGTTATGTTGTAGCCGCTAAAGAGTGCAGGTTCTCGGCTGTTGAGTCCTGGTGCACCTGAGTGGTTCAGTTATTCTTGGCTGCACTTGGTTTATCAGAGTTACTCGCTCCTTTACTGCCCAGCGAGCTCATGTTTGCAGTACAGAGCAAAGTAACAAGGGCCGTGTTTGGCTACAACTGGCCCAGAATGAGTCCTGTCTGCCAAGGCTGGCCTCTGGTGTCTAAGTGCAACGTATTGTTAGACCAGCTGCTTCAATGGTGGTGATGATACCTGCCGCGAGTATTGCTACGCAAATGCTATGGCGCAATGCAGGGCGGAACGAAAAAGGGCGGTCAAGGCAGGGCGGGTAGGTCTGAAGAAAAGCTTCCTGCAGACCAGCAAAAGCAAAGCCAGCCAGGACCGCCAGTTGCCACGTTAAGCTAAAGCGGTGAGCCTTGAGGGTTGTGCGGAGTGATGACGACGTTTGCAAAGTCAAGAGTGCCAGCAGAGGATCTGTGGTATGGAACTCACCGGCCATCCATGAAAACCAACGTACTGCTCCAGCACGTGAACCCCGGGCAGGTGAGAAGCATCTGCCTTGCATCCATTCATACCTTGTTCCTTCAGCAGAACTTACAAACGTGCTGGTTTTGCAGGTTAAATGCACAACATTTCAGCACCCTCCAGAGGACAAGGTTTTTGGTGCACCCCGACCGCTTGACCCGGAAGGCGCCAGGGAAGGTAGCAGTAGAGCTCCAGCTTGAGCAACTGACGTACTCTCCGCGGCCGAACCGTTGCTTTTGTCGCTTTGTCACATAAGCCACAACTGCGATATGCTTGCAGTCATTGGCATTTGGAAGCAGCATCACCCAAATCCTTTCAGCCAGCCAGGCCCTGACTTCCGTGCCATGAACAAGCAGGCCACCATCCAGTATGCTTCCAGGCAGTTGGCGCTCGCTGCTGCTTGCTGAATCACAGCAACACTAAACATTTGTCCAGCTTATCAATGTATAACTTGTGTTTTTGCAGTGGCTTGACTTCACCTCAGCAGCAGCACAGCTTTAGGGCAGAGCACCCCATGCACCTGAAAGTAGGGTATGCAGTCAAGCAGGCACCACCTCAGTTGCCATCAGACAAAAAGCCTGAGTTCACATATGGCAAGCCCAGCACTCACAAGACCATGGAGGAGATCAGGGTGGCAGGGTGAGAGTCGTTGTACAAGTTGTCATACCAATCCTGATATCATCTCATGACTGCATATCAGGATGTAATTGCTTGCATGCTGTCTCATCCACAAGCAATCAAAAGGTTGGAGTTCAAAGATCCATCACAAAGATCCATCACAAAGAACCATCTTTGTGATGCTGATGCATACACGGTCCTCCAACACATTGGACTGAAGTGTTTTTATGCTGCAACTGATCTTGTCAGCCAGTCGTAGGGCGACTTGCTTTTGGCAATTTCAGCCACCTTGCTGAATGACATACATGAGAACTTTGAGCCCTGGCCCTTCCATTTCCTTTTTGACTACAAATTGTGCTACAGGAGGGACAACCCATATGTGAAGCATCTGATGCAAGGAGCTTACACATGGTGTGTTCACTGCTCCTGCCTGCTGTGTATTACTACAACACCCTTGCAGTCTCTAGACAAAAAGCATGACTCCACTTGCATGCCAGCTTTTGGCTGCTGCCTGGTTGTAGCAAGCACCAGCTGCTTTACGTCCACTCAATCGGACCTGGACATGTGCGTCTGATGGGGTGTATCCCATGTATGCAGCAATTGAAAGCAGGCTGGACACATTCGACGAAGACTTGTCTGTGTGTCAGCATCAAAAGTCATGTACAATCTTTGCAGGGAATGGATGCAAACAAACGATGCCCGAGCTCAGGAGTTTAGTCAGCATGCCCACTACATTCAGCCCACCCCCACTAAAGCTGCTTTAGGTCACAGCAGGCATGCAGGTTCCCAGGATAGCGCCGGCAAGTCTGCTCATGCAACTGCTGTTCAGAACTTCAAACTGAGCAAGTTTGTGCACCATGCCAAGCACAAAGTTGATGACTCGAAGCCAGGAGTCATGGACACCATTCGACCTGTCAGAGATGTTAGGATCAATGGACAGACTCAGGCAGCGTTAGTTGTGTAATATGCTCGGCATATATGCCAAGCCTGAAGTCTGACTGCTGCAGTACCTACTAGTATGCCAGCTACTCTTTGCATGCAGGATGGTGTTATCGTTATTGCGCATCATGTGCACAGTCCAGCATGTAGGGTTTTCTCAATGCCAGAAAGAGCGCCCAGCACTAAAACTGGCACACAAAGCGGCAACAAAACCTGCATTGCGCAGCCTTACACAACCTTGCTTGACTGCAAAATGCATCTGATGCAACACCTCTATGATCCAGGCATTTTAACAAGCTCTGCAAATCAGTGTATCCTTGGGAAAGTGTATCTGAGATCCAATCTATCAGGAAACCAGCAACACAAGCAAACACATGCTCCATTTAAGGCTGCAAAAAGTCATCATCAAGTGCCTGCTGCACAGTGGGTCTGCGAAATGGATCAGGATGCAGCAAGCGCCGAATGAGCCTGGCTGCAGAGGTGTGCTCATTGACATCAGGAATAAGCTTAGCCAGCCATTCAGATTCAGCCTCAAAGGGGACAGCACTGCCAGCGGCATGTGCATCAGCCTGCATGACAACAGCATATGCATTTTGAGTAGCAAGCTTTTGGTCTGCATCATGCTGTAAGTCTGCAAGACTCTTCTGCTGATGCAGCTAATACCATGACATGACAAGGTGCGGCGAGCCTGGCAGGCGAGTCAAGAACACTGCCTCGACACTCCTGATGCCTGTAAGGCTCCAAGAACATTAGACAAGCTGGGATTGACCGACAGTAACAGCATGAAAGACCTTGTGATCACGTATCTACATGCAAAACATTGTACAGCAATCCAAACACATACCCACTGTTCATGACGCTTTGCAACAAAGGCCTTCCTCTCTGCCTCATCAGGAATAGATAAGGATGACTTCCCAGTCACATCAGGATCCAAGAATGGCATCCCCCCTGTCAGCATGAGCACCAAAAGCAACCCCACAGCCCACATGTCAGCCGCTTGGTAGCTGATAGGCTCCACTTGGGTTGCCAAATCAGCGCTGCGCAGTATCTGAAGCACCTCTGCGGCAACTCCTTCAAAGGTTGCCCGGATGTGCATCCATTCGTCTGGAGCATCTGCAGGACAGCGCTCTTCCATGCACTGGATGTGCAAATCACAACAGTGCAAATGCAGCAGCTCAAAGCTGGTGAACAGTGTATGGGTTGCATGATTTTGACCCAGTATGTGAAGGCAGGTTGAATCAATTCGACTGGACTTGCATACATGTAGAGCAGCAACTGCAGCTGCACTCATTGTCTGCAATCGCATCACGGCTCAGCTTGGCAGGTTCTCATGCACAGGCCCATCAGCAGCTGCATCTGCATGTCACTGTACAGGTCTCAGGTCTGCATGTACAGGTCTCAGGCTTGAGTGTTGCACTGCAGGCCTGAGCATCATTACCTTCTCTCAATGCAGATCCCAAGTCAGTGATCCTGCAGTGCATGCTGCCATCAGACAACCTTTTGCACAGGATTTTGTCGCACTTCAGGTTCACATGAGCAAATCCACAATCATGCAGCACTGCCAAAGCCTGCGACAGAAGAAGTACTGACAGTCAGCTGCAACACTGACAGCGTTCATGCAAGCCATCTTTTGGCTTGTGAAAGACAAGCATGTACATATGCTGTGCAGCTTTGAGATGCATGTCACACTGTCACAGCAGTGTACAGGCGTGATGCAATCAAGCTGAGCAGCTGACCATGCAAAAAGACTGTCCATGCAGATTGACAGCAACACCGTGAGTGCACAGCAAGAGGCAATTTGGGCCCAGTCAGCAGCACTGTGTAAAGGTGGAAGGGCCACAGTAGAGAGCACATGGGTAGAGCCAGGCAATCATGCAAAGGTGTCAATCACTTGGCTTGAGCAATTGCACAAACATAAGTTCAGGGCGCTCCAGTGTGAGTGACATCTGCCCAAATTTGAAGACAACATATCTTGTTCCAAGCCAGACAGGTCGGGCTTGTCCCAAACCCGTGAGGCCGCATGAGTCTCAAACGCAAGAATACTTACCTTGAGAATCTGCCGGAAGTACTCCTTGACTGTTTGCAGCAGCTGCCTTCTGCAGTCTGGCAGATCTTCATCAAATGATATCATCAACTCTGCCATGAACCAGTCAAAATTGTGGCCCTCTTCGTACCTGCCATTCATAATAGTTGGTTCTCATTGCTGGCCTGGCAGGACGTGCAACATCAGACAAGTATGCAATTCCCAGAGCCTGTTCATTGGGCATGCCAAGGTTGTAGGTGTTGATCAAGGCAGCTGTGATCAAATGGCATGCAACCTACAAACAAGCTACAACTGCCTGCAGATGGCAAATTGAAGCCTGTCAAACCTGCTATGCTCATGTAGCCAGCAGCCATTAGCCATCTAGTAGACAGCATGATGCCAGGAAAAACAGCAATTTGTGCTAGTCTTGGCATTCATTGCAATCTGCCAATTACTGCACACCACATGGGTTATGCCTACTGTGAGTGAGGATATAAGCTATGGACATGTCCCAGACAAGTGACAGCATATCACTATTCAGTGAGCACTCTTGTCAGAGCCTTACTCTGTGATGAAGTACGCATGTTGATGGTCATCCAGCCAGTCCGGGTTTGGAAATCCTGCTGGATAGCTGTCAAGTAGAAAGCTGAGACAGTGAGGAACTGGCTGATCCTGCATAGCTTGTTTCACTGCTTCCAGTGCTGCGCGCTCCCTTTCAGACTGCCCTTTCTGAATAAACGTGCCTGTTGGCTTCTTCTTGATGCAAACCGGTTCCCAAGTGCCATCATGGCACCTTTCACCGCTGCAGGGCCAGAACACACACACATTGTAAGCATGTTACAGCTTGCTGCTGCATGGCATGGTGTTGTGCACTATCTTTAAGTTGGTTCAATGGCTGATATGCATGGTGTGCCTTCTAGAATGTGTGCTCTGTATAGCTAGCTTATGATACTTTCAAGCAGTATATACATGCACCATATGGTGCCTTGGCCACACTGACAGCAGTCAAAGCAGCAGTGCCTGTCAAGCAGGCTGCTGTGCTGCATGCACGCTAGCGTTTCATGTGATACATGCATACGGCGCAGCATCACTCTCTGGGCTTTGTCACTTTGCAGGCCACACTGTGCTGATGCACGTCTACTTACTAGTAGACTTGCCCAGAGGTGCTCTCACGGATCAGCGATGCTACAGCATGGTCAGGATGCATGCACCAGTACAAGTCAGGGTTGCAATCTGCTCTGACAAAGGTCCAGTGCCCCTGCCAGGGAATGCCTGCCATTTGTAGCCTTTTTTGCGCACAGGCATGCCACTCCTCTGATGCCAGCTGCACAGAGGGTCATCAGAATCATTTCAGTCAACCTAACAACGTTGTGGAACAGGTCTTGATGACACTTGCATGTCTTCAGCATTCACATGGGGAGTCTCCTGAAGCAGCAGTTTGGGGCAGCAGGTCTCCAATTAGCTTGTAGAGAGTGACAAGATACAGTGGCAAGGGCGTCCCAACTGCACATGTGTTGCTGGTAGAACACCAGCTTGCAGTATACAGGGCAGCAAACCAACATGCACTGCTACATTCCGTCTCAGCTGCTACAACATATGTCATGTTGACCAGCTGGCATGCTGCCATACTTGCATTGGATTGCTGAACTGTGCACCTTATGGAGGTCTGCAGTGTCCCATTCAGCTGCCTGTGTTGGTGTGTCAAGTTGTACATCTCTAAGCAGATCCTCAAGGAAATCATCAAAACTGAAACCTCCATTCATTGCTACTCACAGCACACTCCAAGCTTTGCTTATGATGGTACAGCTAGCTGTGCAGCTGAGTTATCTAGTTCTGCAGCAGACCTGGGTTGTGAGCAGTTGAGTGTTCAAAGCAAACACTTCAATGTACACAGCTTGCACTTGCTCTGATCAGGAGCTGTTGCACACCTCAGATTTGGATTTCATCGGGCCTTGGCCATACCTGCGGCGGTGGCTTCGCCAGAACGGTGTGCTCACGTAAGCCGTGCGCTTGCAAGAGCTGTCTGCTTTTGCACGGGTTTGCTGCGCACTTCCTAAACACCGTAAGAAAGCACTTGGCCTTGCCTTTCGCGTGAGCAATCGGGCTGAAGCAGAAGGATCCCAGAAAGCTTCCGCTGTGAGTAAACGTCAGACCGCCCAGCCACGCCCACCACAGTGTATGTATTGCGTTGGAAGTTGCTCGTGCAGCAGAGAGTTCACATGAGCAATTGCAAAGATATTTACACGAAGCTGTCACACACAAGCACCAAAGCAACAAGGCACACCACAATGTTTGCATCAAGCAACAGGCTCAGACAGTCATTTCCAAAACAGAATCTGATGTAGTGTCGACGGGCTCTCTAGGCTCAGACAACTTCTGCAGCTGCAGGTCTGATTGCTTGCCGCTGACTTGTTGGCTATATTGATTTGATGCACATGAATGGCCAGCGCTGACCTCATTGACAGAGCAAGCTGCAGATGGCGACTCATCAGAGGAAGTGTCAGAGGTTGAAACTGTCTCTGAGGTGCTGATGCATTGCATGCGCTTCACGGCCAACAGTAACCAGGCTGCTTGATTCCCCTGCACCCCCAGGAGGATCCCTGAACCTTGCTAAGCATATTTCCTTGCTTGCTTGCACTGTGCATCCAAATTGCATGATGACTTCTGAGATTGGGGTTTGTGCAGTTAGCGTCGTCAGAATGGCAGATCAGAGCACAAGACAAACTGCTGGAGGCTGGCAGTGCCTGGGAGGGGCGTTGGTGCTTTGCGAGAGCAGCCTTTGATGCAGAAATCTGGATGATGCATGCTGACCATGGAGTGGCCAGTGTCTTACGACAGAGCTCTTCTGGCGTAGTTTACTAGTGAGTGCAATGTGCATGGACAACATGACAAGGCTTGCATGAGCGCTAATCACGCTGCAGCTGTGAACTGCCAGATTGAAGTGTGAGCAAGACTTTCTGCCTCACCCAAACCAGCGCCTCACACTGATCACAGCATCGGGCATCACCGCGATTATCAGCAAGATCAAGGCTGTCCAAAATGCTGTTTGGAGATATCTTGTCTGCTCAAGATTTTGAAAATGTGTATCTGTGTCTGTAGCGGAGAGTGGAAGGTCGACAATGTGTGGCAGCCTCTGTGCATCAAGGCAAAGCCAGCTGCCACATTCATGCAGGGGATTCTAGCAGGCAATGAAAAGCAGGTGCTACAGGCTGTGCAGAGCGCAATGCAAGCGCGGCCTGGTCCCCATCACCTCAGCTACCTGCTTGCCTACCACCCACCCGACGATACAGACCTTAGGTGGGCAGAGAACGAGCAAGAAGTGTGGTTCGTCACAGAGTGAGTCTCAGCCTGTTGAGGTGTATGAGCTTGAAGGGGCTTTGCTGCCTGAGCTGTTGAAAGTGCGTGTCTTGTGGAGCATGCCAATGCAGTTGTGAGCTGTCCAATTCCTCAAGGCCATGGCTTTGAAGATTACAGACAACAGGCAGACATGCTGTGGAAGATTTCCAACACCTGCTTTGATAGCTGTACAACATGTGCAACACAGCTGCTTGCTGTCTCACAGCTGATGCCTGGTCTGTGCCAAATTCTTATCAGTGATGGCGTTGACATACATGTGTACAGGACATGTCTTGTTCCTTGGTGTGAGTCTCTGGCTTGAGCCAACTTTAGATGTATGCCGCAGATATGTGAAGGGGGTAAGCCTGGGTACCTACTTTCAAGAGCTGCACAACTGTGCATATGGGCCAGGTGGCAGATGCAAGATTCTAGGGGCTGCCAAAGAGTGCTGCAGGCAAATCCTCAAGGTTGGCATTATCAACCACCTCATTGTGCTGTGACCACTACACAAAGCATACCATTAGCAGCAACAAGACCATGTGAAGTCTCATTTGAGATCTTCTCCGGCTTGAGCATCATGAAAGAGATGCACTTTGGTGCAAGGCTGATGCAGCATGAAGCAGCTAGTCTGCACACAACCACATTGGCTCCATTGTCAATGAAGACAAGCCACTATGCATCAAGTATGCATCATTGTATGACATTCAAATTGACTGGATACCGTACAGGGGTTGGTCATGCTGCATGGCTGTGGATGGGCATACGTGAATCTAAAGCAAAACAAGGTCCTGGTGACTGAGACAGCTGATGATCCGGGTCAGCTAGGGTTGCATTGCACCATCATTGACCTGGGCTCGGCCATTCAAACTGGTAAGCAGTTTCACTGCCAGCTGCTCTTCTTACTTGGATATGTCGTAACGCTCAAAGCAAGTTAAATGCAATAAAGCAAGTGAATATGTGTGAAGTAGTAATGCAGCGTGATGAAAGCTGACACCAGATGGTTCCCTTAGCTGGAGCTGGGACTCAATTTCCAGCATGCCTCTTACAACCCTGCTGTGCTGATATGACTTGCGCATCTTTGGTTGTCAGCGTTGGAGTTCGTACCTAAACAACCGATACATTGAACATGGGCATCTTGTGCAGGCGCTCCAGAAGTGCTGGCCTTTCCCTTTGGAGTGAATGCAGCCCTATCTAGCATGTCACCAGAGCTGCTGGTGGCAAATATGGATGGAGCAGGCATTGACTTCAAGAGACATGATGTATGGTTGGTTGGCTGCTTGCTTGTGCACATGCGCACCGGCTTGGAGCCTTTCGACACTTCCGCCATTTGTGCACAAGAGATACTCCCTAGTGGCCAGATATATGGCAACATACATGATATGAGCCAGGCCCTCATCAAACGCCATGCAGACTGGGTATGCTACCAGTCTTCTTTGTCTTGTTCTTCTGCATCTTGACAAGCAGCTGTTGTTGATGTTCTTACACATACTGTCGTTGTGCACAGCAGATGAAAATCTTTCCTGTGAAAGCTGGTGTCAAAGAGCTGCACATAGCATGCTCTCCCAGCTTGACCATGTTGAAAATTACATAGAAATTGCTGAGCATCTAGCCCTGCTAGCTTGTTGGGTCAGCCTGCATTTTGGCATTCAGCATCCTGCACTACGTCAGGGGCAGCTGCGTCACAAGCAGCTACTGCATTCCTAAGTGAGCACCCCAAATGCAGCATTGCCATTTGGCAAAAAGTGTCATCTCTAGCAGTCCATAACTGTGTTGTGGTTGTATGCAAGCTTGAGCCTGAACATCTATAGTCTACAGGTCTTTGCAAGTCGGCAGGCTGTGCTGCAGGCTGCTCAGCGTGATGCTGGCAGTCCCACCCCAAACGGGGTTGATGAGCTAGCTGAAATGATTCCTGACGTCAAGCAGCACACTTCTGCTGCAAGGCTGATACGGCGCTTACTCCACCCACTCCCCTCGCAGAGGCCTACTGCACAGCAAGCGCTGGATCATGACTTCTTGCAGACTGATGCCTGAACCTGATGGCACTGCTGTTTGCTACAAGCAGTGATAGCCTTTAATTTGCACCAGTATTCAAGCTGGCATGTCTTACTGAAACGTTTTAGATTTGGCTGGCTGTGTGTGTCCATATGAATGCCAGCATGGACTTCTTAACAGTGCAGTTGGCTAGCAAGCCCTGGGTCAACAGCTTCTTCACAACATCATATGTATTTGCCTGACTGACTACTGACCACATCTAGAATGCTTAGGTTTCCTGTGATTTGTCAAAGTTTGTCTTCTGTGCTTTCTTGTCGTACGCAATTGGGAGCAGATTTTCAAGTAAAAGAAATTAATTGTTCCATCTGTCAAATGCCTGGTTTGAGGTGTTTCACCAGGTGTTTGTACGCAATGGCCATGAGTTGCAGTAGATTTAGAATTTTGTCAAAGTCCTACAGAGCCACAGTACTCTGTGTGCCAGAGAAACTAGAGTTCTGTCAGGTTCAATCAACTCCATCTTGAGGCAGATAATGTCTATGACTGATTCTGCATGCTTCTGGCCCGGACTCTGTAGCTTCTACCTCAAAAGCACTGTAGCTCAGGCTCAAAACCTCTGCAACTCTGGCTCAGAGCACTATAAATTCTGCATGCAGAAGAAGAGAAGTCTGTGCAGAGTTCTGTAGCTCTAAAGCTGCAGAAGAAGGCATTACTAAAGGGCCCTGTTATGTAAGACTGTTACACACACAAACCCTACGCTTGATGACAAATTCTGACAAATCACAGGAAACCTAAGGATTCTAGATGACATCACATTGTGGTCAGTAGTCAGTCAGGCAAATATATGTGATGTTGTCAAGAAGCTGTTGACCCAGGGCTTGCTAGCAAACTGCGCTGCAAACAAGTCCATGCTGGCATTCATATGGACACACACAGCCAGCCAAATCTAAAGAGTCTAAGTAAGACATGCCAGCTTGAATAGTGGTGCAAAGGACTATCAAACAGCAATGCCATCAGGCTCAGGCATCAGTCTGCAAGAAATCATGATCCAGCGCTTGCTGTGCAGTAGGCCTCTGTGAGGGGATTGGGTGGAGTAAGCGCCGCATCAGCCTTGCAGCAGAAGTGTGCTGCTTGACATCAGGAATCATTTCAGCCAGCTCATCAACCCCTTTTGGAGTGGGACTGCCAGCATCATGTTGAACAGCCTGCAGTACAGCCTGCTGCTTGCAAAGACCTGTAGACTCTAGATATTCAGGCTAAAGCTTGCATACCACCAAAATACAGTAATGGACTGATAGGGATGACACTGTCTACCAGATGGCAATGCTGCATTTAGCATGCTCACTTAGGAATGCAGTAGCTGCTTCTGATGCTGCAGCTCCTGCCGTAGTGCAGGATGCCAAATGCCGTAGTGCAGGATGCCAAATGCCGTGGTGCAGGATGCTGAACGCCGTAGTGCAGGATGCCAAATGCCGTAGTGCAAGATGCCAAATGCCATAGTGCAAGATGCTGAATGCTAAACTGCAGGATGACCCAACAAGCTAGCAGAGCCTGGTGGTCAGCAATTTCAATGTAACCTTCAACATGGTCAAGCTGGGAGAGCATGCAATGTGCAGCTCTCTGACAGCAGCTGTCACAGGAAAGATGTTCATCTGCTGTGCACAAAGACAACATGTGTAGAAACATCAGCAACAGCTGCTTGTCAAGATGCAGAAGAACAAGACAAAGAAGACTGGCAGCATACCCAGTCTGTATGGCGTTTGATGAGGGCCTGGCACATATCATGTATGTTGCCATATATCTGGCCACTAGGGAGGATCTCTTGTGCACAAATGGCGGAAGTGTCGAAAGGCTCCAAGCCGGTGAGCATGTGCACAAGCAAGCAGCCAACCAGCCATATATCATGCGCCTTGAAGTCAATGCTAGCTCTGCTTGTATGTGCTTCCAGCAGCTCTGGTGACATGCTAGATAGGGATGCATTCACTCCAAAGGCTAAAAAACGCAAGCCTGCACAAGACCCATTCAAGCAGGGTTGATGATCAAGCAGGGTTGATGATATAGCAGGCTTGATGATCAAGCAGGGTTGGTGATCAAGCAGGATTGTTAGAGGAGTGTTGGAATTTGAGGCCCAGCTCCAGCTAAGGGGACCATCTGGTGTCAGCTTTCATCACGCTGCATTACTTCACAGTTGCTTTGAAAGTTACAACATATCCATGTATGAAGAGCGGCTGGCAGTGAAACTGCTTACCAGTTTGAATGGCCGCGCCCAGGTCAATGATGGTGCAATGCAACCCTGGCTGACCCGGATCATCAGCTGTCTCAGCCACCAGAACCTTGTTTTCCTTTAGATTTATGTATGCCCATCCACAGCCATGCAGCATGAGCAACCCCTGTGCAGCATCCAGTCATCATATAAAGAAGTTATGCATGGTTGATGCGTGGCTTGCCCACATTGAAAATGGCGCCAACTGTGAATGTGTGCAGAGTAGCTGCCTCATGCTGCATTAGCCTTGCACCACAATGGATCTCTTTCATAATGCTCAAGCCGGAGAAGGTTTTCAAATGAGACTTCAGGTATGCTTTGTGTAGTGTTCACAGCAGAATGAGGTGGTTGATAATGCCAACCTTGAGAATTTGCTTGCAGCACTCTTTGGCAGCTCCCAGAATCTTGTGTCTACCACCTGGCTCATGTGCACACCTGTGCAGCTCTTGAAAGTAGGTACCCAGGCTTACCCCCTTCACATACCTGCAGTACACATCTGAAATTGGCTCAGGCCAAAGACATACACCAAGGGTATAAGACATGTCCTGTACACATGTATGTCAACGCCATCACTTGTAAGAACATGGCACAGACCAGACATCAGCTGTAGGACAGCAAGCAGCTGTGTTGCACATGCTGTACAGCTATTCAAACAGTATTGCAAAGCTTCCACAGCATGTCTGCCTGTTGCCTGTAATCTTCAAAGCCATGGACTTGAAGAACTGGACAGCTCACAATTGCATTGGCATAATCCACAAGACAGGCACTTTTGACACCTCAGGTAGCAAAGCCCCTGCAAGCTCATGCATCTCAACAGGCCAAGACTTACTCTGTGACGAACCACACTTCTTGCTGGTTCTGTCCCCACCTAAGCCCTGTCCCATCAGGTGGGTAGTAGGCAAGCATGTAGCTGAAATGATGGGGACCAGGCCGCGCTTGCATTGCGCTCTGCACAGCCTGTAGCGCGTGCTTTTCATGCCTTGCTGCAATCTCCTCCAATAGTGTGGCAGCTGGCTTTGCCTTGATGCACAGAGGCTCCCATACATTGTTGACCTTCCACTCTCCGCTACAGACACAGAGACACATTTCCAAAATCTTGAGTTGACGAAATATTTCCACACAGCATGTTGGACAGCCTTGATCTTGCTGATGCACGATGCTGTGATCAGTGTGAGATGCTGGTCTGGGTGAGGCAGAAAGTCTTGCTCATACTTCAGTCTGGCAGCACACAGCTGCAGCGTGAATAGCGCTCATGCAAGCCTTGTCATGTTGTCCATGCACACTGCACTCACTAGTAAACTACGCCAGAAGAGCTCTGTCGTAAGACACTGGCCACTCCATGGTCAGCATGCATCATCCAGATTTCTGCATCAAAGGCTGCTCTCACAAAGCGCCAACGCCCCTCCCAGGGACTGCCAGCCTTCAGCAGTTTGTCCTGTGCTCTGATCTGCCATTCTGACGACGCTAACTGCAAACCCCAATCTCAGGAGCAAACATTGTCATCATGCAATTAGGATGCATAGTGCAAGCAAGCAAGGAAATCTGCTTAGCAAGCTTCAAGGATCCTCTTGGGGATGCAGGGGGTTCAAGCAGCCTGGTTGCTGTTGGCCATGAAGCGCATGCAGTGCATCAGCACCTGAGAGACAGTTGCAACCTCTGACACTTCCCCTGATGAGTCGCCATCCACGGGTTGCTCTGTCAATGATGTCAGCGCTGGCCATTCATGTGCGTCCAAATCAAATAGACCAGCCATATAGCCAACAAGTCAGCGGCAAGCAATCAGACCTGCAGCTGCAGAAGTTGTCTGAGCCTAGGAAGCCTGTGATATCAGTCTTGGATATCTGTCAGATATCTGTCTTGGAAATTGACTTTCTGAGGCTGTTGCCTGATGTAATGGTGTGCCTTGGTGCTTGTGTGTGACAGGTTCATGTAAGCACCTTTGCTCATGTGCAATCTCTGCTGCAAGCAACTTTCAAAGCCCTACATACATGTACAGTCGCGGGCGTGCTTGGGCGGCTGACGTTACTCACAGCGGGAGGTTGCTGGGATCCGTCTGATTGCTCACACGAAAGGCAAGGCCAAGTGCTTAATGACAGTGTTTAGTAGCACGCAGCGAAACCGTGCAACAGCAGACGTCTGTTGACGGCTCTTGCAAACACACAGCTCAAGTGAGCACACCGTGCTGGCGAAGCCACCGCTGCAGGTCTGGCTGCCAATCGCAGAGGCTCTGAAGGCACATCACCGCTGTAGCGTTAAAATTTTGAACGACCCTGAGTCAAAGTCGACATGTTGTACAGCAGTTGGAAGGCTACACAATGCATATCACAAAGCAGCACAAGGCCGGCGTGAGGGTAATGTTGATGAAGCACTCCTTCATCACAATCCGCCTGCCGATAGACACAGCCTGCTTCATGACCATTACAAAGACGTGCATCTATCAACATCATTACTGAACGCAAACATGGCAATTGAATGTGGGTCTGATATAGCATGTCAGCATCTCATTTTGCTCAAAAAGTGCATCAGTAGATGGCTTTCCCATTGGATCTGCCTGACATGGTCATAGACGGGTGCAAGCATTGACAACCAGACATGTAAACGTGTGACAACTCTGATAAGCACAGCTGCTGAGTGTGCATTCAAATAGTCATGGACCATAGGCTGAAACTGATGCTCTCATGCAAGTCAAACACGTCCACTGATGGCTGATAGGTATCAAGATTGTCATCCATGAGCTGAGCTGAGACAAGAGTGCCGTCGTCAATAACAGCAATCTGCAGCTTCTGCAGATTGTTCAAGCAACAGAAACCAGAGAGTGCGTGAATAGGACAGCTGCTGACCACACAGGCAAATCTGTAAGGGTCTGGCCAATAGTCAAGAGCAGTGAGGCCAGTCAGGGCAGCAAGGCTTTCCACTACTGCTTGAGCGGGCTGCCCATCGAGCTGCAGAGACTGCAGTCCAGTAAGGCTCTGCAAAGCTGACAGGAAGCCACTGTCTGCTGCAGTTGAGGATGACAGAAACATTTGCAGACGAGTGATCCTTGTCAAAGCCTGTAGAGTCTGTACGGTTGGGCACCCATGATGCAAGCAAAGGTCGTCTAGTTTTGGTAAGGCCAGCAGACAGTCATAACAACTGTGAGGTGCCTTGAAAGACACTCTCAACTCCAGCTGTTGTAGCTTAGCCAGTCCTGCCCAAGCAAAAGCTGACAGATTACTGTCGCCCAGAGGTCCAACATCCAACTTGAGCTTCTCCAGGTGTGTAAGGGTAAAGACAGCTTTGACGAGGAGCTTGTCATAGTGATCATCCAGGTCATCCACAACAAGATCTAGGCGGCGCAGGTTGGTGTAATTCCTCAAGGCTGCAAGGCTCTTTCCAGTGAGAGCTTGGAAGCGCACACGCAAGCTCTGTGTTGCTGCAAACTTGGCCAACAGCAAGCCTAATTCAAAGTCATTGCCCTGGGTCAGAGGTATGTGCTTGATGGAGGGTTCTGCAGGTCAGCAGGTGTTCAGAAAACAATGCAGATAAAACATCTTAAATCAAAAATTGGTTTACTCACTTGCTGCATTGTGCCAATGGCGGCAGAGAAGCTGCACCGCTGGAATGCGTGTGTCCTTTGGCCAGACTGTAGAAGACATCATCAGCTGATCAGACAACAGGGTCACGATTTGATCCATAATTTCTGTGCTCAGATCAGCCCAATCTGACTCGGAAAATCCTATGTTGCTTTTTTGCAACTTGTCGGCATTGCTAGGTGCCAAAGCTGTCTGCTTCATAGACTCAGAGTTTGGCAGAGCAAGCCGCATAAACATCGAGGACCGCCGACGAACATCACTTCCAGGTGCGTTTGCTGCGCTAATCAAGCTCATGGCGAAGCTTCGCGAACCAGCGGGTTGATACGGCGGCCTAACAAGGGGCCCTCCAACACATGCCTGAACAGGGGCCCTCCGACGTATGCAGTCAAGTTTGATCCGTTGCAAAATCAAAAGCTCAAGGGCGATCGATCTGGTTCCGCCCATCGCCCCTGTCAGTTTTTCTTGATCAGGAGCAAGGTGGTTTGTGACTTGCAGAACTCTATGCGACATTGCGTCTCATAGGCAATGTGGCAATTACAGACACATTGTTGACGAGGCCATGGAGTCCAGTAATGACCAGCCTGTTGATGCCGGCGTTAGGTTCGCACCCAGACTCACTGAGGATAGTCTGCCTGTGACTTTGCCTAAAGACGCTGAAAAGTCAACAGAAGCTCCTTTAGCCAGCCCTGAAGAGACGATCAGCTTTGAGCCTGAAGACAAGCCTGTGTCTGCTGGAGTACTCGACCTGCAGCTGGTGCCTCAGGTATGCAGTGTTGATCTGTGTGCAGATCATGGCTGAGGCAGCAACTCAACCCTGCACATTGTGCTTACAGCTCCGAGAGCTTCAGATCAAGAACCAGCAGTTGCAGCAGGTGGTTCAACAGAAAGACGCTGAGCTTCTTGCACTTCAGTAAGCTTTTCTCTGCTTGCTGGGCAAGCACCATACACAGTGTCACCATATCCTTAGCAAGGGGTCATTGCTTTCTGCAGGGAGCTTTCTGATGCAGCCATTGGCCTGAAAGCACAGGATGTTGAGACCAACAAGGTCATTGAACTAGCCAAGAAGGTGAGGCAAATTTCCCTTGACTATATATAAGCATTGACAGTTCTGATCCAGCTGGAGCAGTATGAGGGGTGGAATGTCTGACTGAAACTGACGCAATGGTGCCACAGAACAGAGTCCTGGGTCTAGCGCTTGAAAGAGAAAAGCAGAAGGCAGCTGGCGTGAGTGCCGAGCTTCAAAAGACAAAGCTCATTGGCACAGTTCCTCAAGCAGGCAGTACAGACCCACAGGTGTGCAATGCACCACTTGCTATCGGTTCTATGTCATAGTCACCACGCTACAAGTTCTGCAGAATGCAGCACCATAGCGAATACTTGGAAGGTGTGTCAGTGTCTGGTGCATGCCTCACTGTCGCATGAATGTGCTCTCTTTGGACCCTGGGCAGCCCAGTATAATACTTGGCTTCTCATAAAATTGATGCCGTAAGGTGTCGCCTTTTCTTTTCTTTTCCTTTTCTGCTCTCTGTTGCTGACCTTGCGTGCTCACATGTGGGCTTACCTGATGCAGAGCGTGGAAGCGGTGTGCAGAGGGATTGTGGAGCAGGCTGCTGCAGCTGCAGAGACAGCACAGAAGGACTGTGCCTCCTGGAAAGCCAAGTATGAGGGGGCTTTGGACCGCTGCAACCAGCAAGAGTTCAAGGTATACTGCATAGGCTATTGTTGGTCTTGATTTGGCTTTGCCCTCATGTACCTCTCACTGGCAGTCATATTGTCATGCTGCTGGACGTGACGTGCTGCTTGCACAGCCTGATGAGACACAGAAGCTGTTACAGCTGTCCTCCCCACAGCAAATCATCCTCAATCACTTTGTGCAGCAATCATTACTGCATATTCCGCAGTATTGCCAGTATGTGAGCCGCCTGCTTTGTATCATAGCACCCGAGAGAAGTTCAACTGACGTTCTATGTGCACTAAAGCAGTCAACTGATGTCTGTTGCGTTCCAGAGCAGATGATTGCACATTCTGTACCACACCAGATGCAAACTGGTTTTCTTTCTGACCGTAAGTATGGTGCTTCCCAGGCAAACCTGTACAAGACTGAGCGAGACAAGCTGACAAGGGCACTGGCAAAGGAAGTTGGAGAGGAGATCCCGATCAGTAGGATAGTAGATGGTGGGGGTGATTGGCGGGGTCGGGCTCAGCAAATCACCTTGCTGAAAGCCAAGATTAATGACCTTCAGCAAGCCCAGGTGATGCCTGCTGCAGTGACACCCAGAACAGGAGTATCTGTTCTAGGATGTAACACTTTCACCGCATATTGCCCCTGACCACACAGCTACACCAAACATCATCTGTCTCATTTGAGTGCCTGTATTCCTTTCAGCATTTTGGTCAAAAATCTAAACACTCATCTTGCCTCCATCGCTTGCCGTTTGGGACAGTATCAGTGCCTCAGTTGGCGCCACGGTCAGCTGCATTGTGGCTTCTGGGGACGAGGGTGAGAGCTGGGGACAGGATAGTTTTGTGGACTTATCACAGACTTAGCTGTTTTGGAAGAGCGTCTATACAGCTGAGAAAGTGAACAGTTTGTTTGTGCTACAGGGCATGCCCACAAGCACGACATCAATGAAATTTGATTCCGATCACAGACGCGCCCTGGAAACCATGAAAGGCGATCGCCAGAAGGAAGTGGAGAAGTTGAAAGCTGAGGCTGTCACATCAGCGTCAACACATCAGGCGCTGACGCAGAAGCTGGACAAAGTGACTGCCAGGAAGAGCATACTAGAACAGGAGGTATTGAATGCACATAGTCATTGTGCTAGTCAAGGTGTACTCATCATTTGACCCAATGATGAAGTATCCAGACAGCATCTAACAAGTGTTAACACATGTGCTGCCAGCTATGCATCTCTGCTCTGCGGACCTTATGGTGGCCACACTGTGTGTTCACAACAATCAACTTGCTCATGGAACAAGCTTTGGAAAACCAAATATGCGTGCGTGCGTGCGTGCGTGCGTGTGTGTGTGTGTGTGTGTGTGTGCGTGTGTGTGTGCGTGTGTGTGCCTGGCAACAAGCCTGGGTTGATGCTCTGCAGGTCAAGAGCTTGCGGGATAAGCTGTCAGTGTTGCTTGACAAGAGCAGCACAGATGACAGGCTCATCACAACGTTTCAGAATGAGCTTCAGAACTTGCAGCGTGTTAGCAAGTCTGCCAAGCATGATGCAGATATTGACACGATGCTGCAGCAGATGGAAAGCCTGAAGAGAAAGTATGCAGAACAGGTTGAGCAGGTCGCCAGGCAGGAGCAGGTCATTGCTGCAATGCAGTCCATGTCACCTCGACCTACAGACAGCCGATAGCAACCTTTGACCACCACCATCACACCATCTCTCGCTTACAGTATCACATGCACAGTCCATGATCGCTCACATATGTTCTCCACAAGGATACGCTGGTCATCTGACACGACATGATGTGGTTGACCTCATGTTGAAGCTGATAGTATTGTATTTCCGCTTGCGTCAATGCAGCATTGCACACTATGCCCCCCTTCATTTTGTTTTATCACTGACAGCAAAGATCAGCCAGCAGATGATGCTGGGCTGCTATATTTAAGGGGATACTCGTTGATTATAAAACACTGTCTTGCAGCTTCATTTTACGATAGCTGTAAAGACATGTTTCAGCCACATCGTGGGCATAATTCTCTGCAAGGTGTGAGTTGTCAACAAGAAGCAGGCAACGCAAGCATGCATCATGTTTTGAAACCAAGTGACGTGGATTGTTATTTAAAAACTGAGAATTGACCACAAGTCTCGTCAGCAAATTAGTAAAGTTACTCGCTCAGATTCTGCATCCTTCTGCGATATCCTGGCGTATTATCATCGATTTCACCATCAGGATCAAAATCGTCATCAGAAAGATCATCAGTGCCCTGCTGGAACTCCTCAGCTCGGCCTGCATTGATGAAGTCAGGTTTTCATAAACAGATGAATGTATGCCTTTGATATGACCAGCCCACACAGCCCTGCTCACAGTCAGCAAGCTACATAGACTGCGAAGCACAGTGAGGGCGTAATCAGAAAGCCTGCTTCTGATGCACCAAACGCATCAGACTGTCAAGAGCTGAGCAAACATGATAGGTTACCACACGACATGGCTTGCAAGGGCCCCATGGGTTTGTGGGCTCAAGGGTTTGCGAGAATCCCAGGGCATGTGTGGAACCCCCAGGCGCGAGCAAATGGAGTATGGCAATCAACAAGAAACAAGGTCCTCAGGCAGCAAGGATGGTCAAAGTGAACTCTAAGGATGCAGTGCCCTGAATTGTCCACCTGAGTGTGGCAAGAGTGCCATGATCCTAGCTGTCTTGATCTGCCTCGCCAGATGTCTGTGCACCTTAGCTTGTAGCTTGGTCTTGTTTCTGTTTAAGATCTGGCCACCATCACTGACGAAGGCATTCAGAAAATGGAGGTTTCTGAAGTCTGCTGCCTGCAGGACCTCTTTATTGGTAAAGGGTTGATTGGCGATGGCTGCTGGACCAGCTTTCTGCTGTGGTGTTCCTGGTGATGCGTCTGCCAACAGATCCTGCAAGGCAAATATCACTTGATGCAAGGCACTGCTGTGACTTATGCCTGGCTCTTGCAGCAGTCAGGATTGAAAACACCGAACAAATTGCCCAAGCAACATCTGTTGAGGTCTCCTCTTTCACTGGAGAGATGCAAAACTTCCCTTCTGTGCAGCAGCAACAAATCATCTGCAGCACAATTGCATATGTGTCTTGACATAATGCTTGCATGTGCTCAGCAAGAGGATATGCCATCACGTGCATGTAAGCAACAATCACTGCACTGACTGGCAGTTCAGGCAATGTTGGCCTAAAGCTGTGTCGTTTGCATGTGCTGAACCACAGTGCAATGTTCTGATGCAAGCTGTAAAGTAGACAGTATGCCATTGGCAAGAGTGTCCTCATGCTTAATGAGATTGCTGGCCGTTGAATGAGGCAAAAGCTGTACCTCTGGGTCATAGCTTTGCCCAGGAAAGAAGCTGCGACCAGGATTCAGCATTTGCCCCTGGAATCTGCCCTGGCTGACACTCCCAAGCTCAGAATAGCCTGAAGGTGGCAACTTCAGACTGTCCTCTTCCCCCTCTGCCCTTTTGACTGCTTGTCTGCTTGTATGCTCCCAGCTGCGGTCTCTGATTGCCTTCAAGAAGACGTCTATTCTTTCATGCACAGGGAGATCTGATGTGCGGGCCAGCTGTGGTGAAGTATCTGTCTCCACTGCTGGCACAGGTTCCTGAGTCTGGATTTCTGGCTCAGCCGGCTGAGCTGCTGAGAGCTCTGAGACTGACTGCTCAAGGACATCTGGAGCGCTACCTGGCACAGCTAGATCTACATCACCTTCAGGTGGATCTAGGGAAGAGGCCAAGCGCGGTCTCGCTGGGAACTGGTTCTCAGTGCCTAAGCCCTTGAGCTCTTCCTCAGCATCAGCTTGCGCTGACTGCTGCAAGGTCTGTGGCTGTGAAGGAGGCTGCTCAACTTGCTGCTGCTGCTGTTTGAGCTGGCGTGCTATGACTTGTTGCTGCTCGTTCAGGGCTGCTTTATCGATACCTGCTCAACAAGCATACGCAAGAGCAGTCTCAGGACAGTGAGTAAAGTGAGCTCATACGCACACCCAGCCTGCAGCACGGATCACCGATACAGAGTTCTATAAGCTGTGCGCCAGTTCATCATGATGTACCTGAAAGCTGCTGTTCAACCCAGCTCCGCCACGAGCCTCGATCAGTTCCCGTTGCAGCTTCGCCTATAGTGTAGGGTGTCCGAATCAAAACACAAATGATATGTACTGGCACTTGTGGCTTCTGAAGCAATGCCGAATGGCTTACCGTCGTCGTCATCGTTCGCCTTTGCGCTGAATGACACCCTAGAGGCACTGCACAGTCGCCACCTCTGCAGGGCGAGCTGCAGACCAGACATATGCCATGACGTCTCCTGCAGCTTCAGGACGGTTTTGGCGACTGTGCCAACCCTACTCATGTCAAAAAGTGATTGGTGAGTCGCAATACCATTGTGAAGCCTGTCACGCTGAAAGTCAGCAGTCAATGCATGCCCGGAATGACATACGGTACGGATACAATTTTACACGGTACCGTAATCAGCTCTGACAAATGTTTTGATTTCGAAGCCCGTGTGACCACGGCCGATTCTTCCAAGATATGCCGCAATGCAGCCCGAGCCGGCAACTAGCGAAATCTCCAAGCGCTCGCAACACGGGACATACATCACCAGTTCTCCCGAAGCTGCTGCATCATTGTTTTGCCCCTCAACATGCCGGCCGGTGCAAAATCTTCACACCGGTTTCTGTCCTGGCAGGAGTACGAGCCCCTTTGGCATGACCCAAACGAGCTGCCTGCAGACCACACCTCGCATACTCGTGTCAGGGCACAAAGCTGCACCAATCCGACCAGCGAGGGTGACTTCTTGATAGGTTTATACGAAGGAAACTCGCACCTTACGAGCGCAGTGAGCGTAGTCTCTTCTGAGGACAAGCCGCACAAGAAGTCAGCTCGAGCAGGAAAACGGAAGGCTGGTGCAGCTGTTGCAGTCCCTCCAAGCACAGAGCAGAATGGAACAGTGCGCAACAATTGCATTGCCCATATGGGTTCGGTGGTGATCTAACCTTTGCACCAAAGCAAGATCCTCGTATTTGCACGCAAAGCCGGATCTTTCGTCGGCCTATTTTGGATGCCAACGGTGACAGTATACCAGGGCGGGAGGTAAGAAGTTTGACATAGACTTGTCTAGCTGTTTGCGATAGTTCACCTACTCTTATTTGCCCGTATTGCACTGCTCTGCAGTACTTGCTCACAATGCACAAAGTATGTGCTGTGGAGTACCAGCCAGAGCCAAGCAACGTTGCCATCGTCCAAACTGTTGAGAAGGTCCCTGCGAAAAACAAGCTGCTGATCACTACTAAGGAACCACATAGGTTCAAGGGCAAGGTGACCTTTGGCCAGTTCTTATTGGATTCAGGAACTGTTCCGGAACGGCCACCGAGTTCAGAGGTACAGCGATTTGTTGGAGTTGGTCTTAGGGTAGCAGCAAATCTCAGTGAGCGTGAGTTCGTTGTTCCCAACCCTGTCGAGAGGCTGCCACAAGCACAGCTGGCGACAATGTGTTTGAATTTGTGTGAGGAGCTGAAGTCTGGGGTTCTGCAATTCAGGTTAGCTTGAAAAGATGTGTCATCTGTGATCAACGCACCTCATACAACAAATGCTACAGGACTTGTATCATGACAACATTGTGCAGCTTCTCCTGTGCTTACATCAGTCACACGCAAGCTTGCATTGCCAAGCTGCACTCTCTAATAACAAAGTCAACATCTGATTTGCAGAGAGACACACGTGCCAAATCCCCGCAAATACACCTTCCAGACTGTCATTAACATTGCGCAGACTAGTGGCACAGGTGAGAATCATGGGGGGCCTCTGGCTAGCCCAATTTGACAAATCTCCTCATCGTGTTTGTGCATGGGAGCCCCAGTGACACAAAATCCATACACATTGCAGGAGCATGTGATCAGCAGGATGTGCCTCCCAGAGCGGAGCTACTAGCTGCAAGTGCCGACCATCATTTCAATCTGCCCCTGCAAACACAATCAGAAGACTGCCACCTGGTGTGTGCTGTCTTTATGCATAACATTGAGGAATGCGGACTGCTTCTTGAGCTTTTTTAAAAATTCAGCTTCACAGAAGTCTGCATCCATATAGTCAGCATGCATCAATGTAAGCTTGATGAGCTTTCCCAACAGAGCATGCAGCAGGACCATGTGTTGTCCCTCCAGAGCCAGCCTACTAACAACCCAAAATCTGCAGTAGTCCCCTCAGTTGGCAGCTTTTTAGACCAAATGGCTTTGGCCTTGACAGGCAATCAGCAGGCTGCAGACATATACGTGTCTCCTGCACCTGTCAGCAGAGGTGAGTGTTACTTATAGTATCTGGTCACAGGCCAACAGACAGGCCACGTATACAGTTTGTGTAGTGCCTGAAATGCGTTGAAGAATCAAGCTGTTCAGTGCACATTGCCGTAACTCAAGTATATACCACATATGGCCAGTGTCACGGCACTGCCTTGGTATAGTTGTGGTCAACTTTAAGCAACAAAATGCCTGCAAAATGTATGGCAGGTTCATCACAGCACATTGAAGTTGGCTGAGGTACAACCTTATGTTCTCTGGCTTGTTGCAGGCTTCAATGCTTGTGGGCTACCACAACAGTCTGCACAGGGCTCCCTGAACAGTAGGGCATCAGCTCAGACACCTGTGAGCTGTGCATTTGGCCCCACACCAGCTTTCAATCAAGAAAGCACTCCACTCCCTGGTCGTGTGGTGCCTTTGGATGTGATCAGTGCTCAACCTGCTCCATTCATACAGTCCAGCACGGCGGCTGCAAGCAGCCAACAGGTAAACCATCCTGCTTGTGACCATGCGCGCTCATTGATGTTGCCATCATTGTTACCACAGTCAGTGAGTCTAATGTGATGCATTGCAGTGACTTGTCTCAAATCTGTTCCATTCTGTGCATGCCTTCATTGTCAAGCCAGACGGCGTCCCACATTTACCTTGCTGCATGTTAAGTAGGCCCAGCAATCCATTTGTCACACATTCATTTCGTGCGTGGACCTTCTGTGAAGCATGGCTGCAAACTGTGACAGCCCCAAGAGGGTCTGCACAATGTGACAGTTGAGTATGGTGCTGATCAAACAAAAGTTCTTTACAGATATGCGACATGACTTCTGCAGGCCTGTCAAATTTCAGAGCAGCAGACACAGCAAAAGCAGACTGCAGAGCAAACAAAAATGCTGGCATATCGTGACAACTATGCAGAAACATTTGCTGACTCTGTGTTTTCAACTGATGAGCATGCACCTGTGAATGCTTCTGGAGATGAGCATGCATCTGTGAGTGCTTCTGGGGATGAGCATGCACCTGTGGATGCTTCTGGGGATGAACATGCACCTGTGAATGCTTCTGGGGATGACAACAGTTTGCAAGCAGATGTGCCTGGAGGTGAGTCGTTGCAGCAGCTTCACTCTGTGTGGACTCAGGAGTCGTACTCTGGCTCTGAACCTATCAATGTATATCTGCAATTGAGTCATGTGTTGGGGCGGTCCCTCTTACTGCAGATAAGCTGAAGCTGGGGCTCTGACAAAATGGTGAATGCAGGTGCTGCGGCAAAACCATTACATCAAGAGGGGCCTCCCAGTTACACACCTATGCCTGCAAATTCAATCCCTCCTTGTGATCAAAGGTACTAGTCAATGCCAACAGTTGTCACACCACCGCTATGTATTTCTGCTAGTACAGAATTTGTCTGGGCAGTGTCCTTAACTGCCATAGTGAAAACTGACTGACATTTTGTGCTTTTGCAGTTTTCCATTCTCAGACACCTCTGAACTTGTGCATCTGGATGTCAAAGCCAGATTGCACACTTCCCCATCCAGTCTGCCAGCCCTAGCTGCAGTCAAAGAATACTTTGGTCCGGGTCTTAACCTCGAAGGGTCCATCATCAAGTTCTGCAGTGACAGTCTGTCAGATCTCACCGGCAAGCAGCTCAAAGCAAAGCTTTTGGCTATGGTCAAGCGCATCCAAGATGCTGGTGCAGAGCTGTCCAGAATCGTGTTGCAAGACCACTCTCGCATGTTGGTGTGGTCCAAGCAGAACTCACTTGAGCAACACAGCTGCTCTGGGAGGAAGCTTCCACAAGTGTGTCTTGCAGCACAGAGCAGCCAGACAGGCAACCTTGGCTTGATACTAAACAACTGCACAGCTGGCAGCGCTTTGAAGCTGTACTGCAGTGGTAGCCCAAGACCACTCACTGTTCCTGTGTTTGCTTCACCTGATGAGCTTCAGCATGTACCTTGCACAGTGAGAGTGCAAGTTAGCATGTCTGGGCAGGCAGAGCAGCATGTGCATGCGGTGGAGATGCTGAATGGGGACTGGGCATCAAAGCTGTGTGTGGTAGCGCATGTGGCACCTACTGCTGATTCCAGGTATAAGCATGCTGCTTTTTCAGTTGCCCAAGCCAATTGGGTTTTCTGTGTGCCTGTCAGTTGAGCATGGCGTGTGAAGTACCAGCAGCTGCAAGCATAAAAGCTCATTGGGCATAGACATGCATCTTTGTGTAGATTGGACGCCTCATGTACAGCAGCTACTTAGACCCAGTGCATATGCATATGCTGTCATGTCAAAGGCACAGAGCCATGCATTCATTATAGTTTCAAAGTGCTGTCGTTGTTGACCATTATAGAATTCAGATACATGTCATGGTTTTTGCAGTGCACCATGTGCAGTAGATGAAAAATCAGTAGCACAGGGCCTGCCAGCTGCAAGTTGCGCTGTGGCAGACAATGACAGGTGGAGCTCTTACCTTATCAAGGAGTTGTATGTTTATGTAGCATTGTTCCAAGCTTTACCATCTTTGGTCCTGCACTTGGACATTAAGCATAGGCAAGAAGCAGTGCAGTTGTACTGCCGCAGTACATGCTAAGAAAGGTTTGGATATTGTCAAGGGAGACACAAAAAATGCCTTATCTGCACATGCGACATGCAGTGCTGTCTACTTGCGCACAATCAGCTCACGGTTCTCTTCTTTGTTTCACAGGGCCTCTGAGGATGATGAGGTCACAAGCAAGCTCAGGGAAGCACCTCTGATAGCAGCCAAAGGTATATACCTGAAGCCGCTTGTGATGCACACAGCTTTGGAGCCATAGGACATTGCATTCTGTCTCAACAGCATATTTTACACACTGTGCTTGAGTACAAGCTGCATCTACTGCTTTGAAGGGGCTGTCACATCCCATCATGGTTAGAGATGATCATCATGCATAAATGTTTGGAGGCTAAATCAAGCGCATTCTGGGTCATGCATATGCTGTAACCACGAGCAACTGACTCTTGGTATATACCTTGCAGGGATGGAAGACATGTCAGTCAGAGAAGAAGTGTGTGCAATCAGGTACTCATGCAGTTCTGACAGTCACAGCGATACGAAGCATGCCGGTACCTGCATGTGCCTTTTCAGGATGGTCTCTTGAGTGGTGTGTGTGCAGTGACCATCAACAATTGTACATAATGTCTTAGGTGAGGTGTACCTTTTTTTTATCACGCAGTGCAATGTCTGATGTATGGATTTGTGCATGCTTGCAAGAGATTGCTGCTGCGCAGGCAGCAAATTTGAAGCATGTAGAGCCTCAGGTCACTAAGCCACAAGACTCGCACGCACACTGTGGCAGAGCGAAACTGCTGTGGTGCAGGTGGGCAGTGTCTCATCTATGTCCAAATTACAGGTGAGCAAGCCTCTTTGTCTTGTCAACATCAGCGCTCGTGATGCTCTGGCCACTGTGCATGGCATGCATTATCACATATTATCACATGAAGTCTTCCAGATTTGACAGGCTTCACTGTTGGAGTCCTGACAGTCCATGGATATGGTGTATTGTGAAAGCATCAGCATCGTCCAGATATGCGCACTTACAGCTGTGCTGTTCATCTGTACATCATGGCTAGCCAAATTATGCTTAATGCACTTTGCTCAAATGCGAACTAAAGTAAATCGTGGCGATTGATAAATTATCCACTGGAATTGCTTCCCGTGTCAAGCACGGATCAGCATTTCCGACACGGCAGCTATCAGGCGCACACAGCGGTCCGGATATGCCGAGTGAAAATCACGCACGCGGTCGAAGTTCTTGCTGGTGTGTGCAGGGCTCGGCCATGGCTCAGCGTGCTTCTGTACTGACTCTGGATCGCCAGAGTCTGCGAACTCTGGCCAATATCATCACCTGTTTCAAGCAGACGACCTGGATCTTGCTGTGCTAGCTGGGTCCGACAGTTTACTCAGGATTCTCGACGAGGACAACGCCACTCAGAAAGGCGAATGCGAGCACCTCGTGAGTGCGCAAGCTGCAGATCCACGGTGTACGGCAGTCATCTCCATCGTCCCCGAATACCGTGGTCAGGACGGCAGTAAGAAGCGTCGAAGGACACTTTCAGAGTCTACTGCACATTTCCCGACACAGAATCAGCAGGGCAAAAAATCAATCAAGGCCCTGGCGGTGATCTTAGTTTTCTGCCTGCCACCCACCCTCTCATCCGCAAGCAGAGCTGCAAGTACACATTGCTCAGCCATGATGGAGAGTGGTCATCAAAGAGGGAGGTGAGGCAGCCTCACTATTGTCTCTGTCATATGTATGCTGGCACCAACAACAGACACTGCGGTCAAGGCTGTTTGCAAGCTGATCACAGCTGCAAAGTAAGCTGTGGCAAGTGCATGGGACTTAGTGTGCACTTGCAACACCGTTATGTGCTCATGCTCACTTTACGTGTGTGACCTGCAGTTTGCCAGCCATAAAGTTTTCAGTGTCACTCACTCCATGTTGCCAGCAAGTATAGTCACCATTGGTGACATCCAGCCCAAGGACACCACAGGCATCATGTTCACGACAACTCAGCCACATGGCTTCAAGTCCAGGCGCACCTGTGGGCAGCTGTTTGCATCTGGGGAACAAACAAGTAGCGTTCCAGCTGCTTTTCTGCAAACAGCCTTCAAGGTTGCTGCTGTGCCTTCACCTCTGCAGTTCACCATTCAAAGCCCCATCAAGGGTTTGCAGGAAGAGGAACATTTGGCAAATCTGACCGCACAGCGGGTCACGCATCTGCAAGCAGGAAGCTTGCATCTGACATTTGGGTGAGCTGCCTTTACGTCCTGTGCAATGTATGTAACGGCTTGTTGTACGTATGCAAACGTTAAGCTAATACTTTTCACTGCATTCATGCTTTGTTGTCTTGTGTGTACCTTGACTCAGGATATGAAGAATAGCTCCGAATGTTGCCTGATGTTCATATAATGCTGCCTCTGTGCAGGGAAAGCTTTGTGGTGGACACCAGCAAGTTCATTCTTCACAGTATGGAGACCACAGATCCCTTGCCAAACGCCTTGCAGATGCCAGCCAGCCCAATTGACATACCACAAATGACTCGACAGGCAATGCCCAGCCCAACAAAGGGTGCGCATGCATCATCCTCCATGCCTCCTGTGCAGCGGCAGCTAGAATACAGTCAATACCAACCTCAGGCATTCTCAGACCTGATTGTTGGTCCCAGCAGCCTGCCTGAGCAGGAGCCTGCATTCTGTGTGCTTGGCAGTGCCAAGGTTTCTGAGACACTCACAGCCACACACATTCACGTCATGTCAGATGAGCGACTCAAGAGCAACATCAGCCTCTCAGAAGTCGATGCTCTGTCTGCATTGGACAGAGTGGGCATCTTTCAATACCAGATGAGCGGCGATCCGGACAGCCAGCAACAGATTGGAGTCATAGCACAAAATCTGCGTGCAGAGCTGCCTGACACGGTGGAGCTGGACCCTGC
>JAABUO010001187.1_pt1 | contig 36059 bp, 28 predicted proteins | sample 5559291 | NCBI WGS metagenome assembly JAABUO01 (sample SAMN10711878, study PRJNA513372) | rock metagenome | isolation source: Antarctica rocks | place: Antarctica: Victoria Land, Finger Mt sud
TGCGATCGTTGCACCTGGCGCAATCTTATCAAGAACATGTGCAATCTCGATATCCCTTGGTTTGGTTATTAGTGTCAACAGCCGATCGGGGATGCGCAAGTCTTGTAATCCTTGCAGCTGTTGCCCCTTACCTAAATTAATCAACCCGAGTGCAAAGCCCGCCGAAAGTCGATACCCTTCATCGCGCACGGTGTCCGTCGGGACGTGAGACGTCTGTGATTCGTGATGCTCAATCTCAGAAATCATGACATCGCTCATCCGCCGATGCTGAGTCTCGAAGTAGAGCAGCCCAATACCCAATACGCTCGCCGTTTGGATCAGGTTTGATAAATTAAGCTCGGATGATCCAGAAGGGAGCAAAGCAACTACATGGACAGAGAGTAATTTGACAATGGTCATATCCATACTACCAATATAGCCAGCACTCAGACCAAGTAATAGTCCAACAGAAGTCATGGCGTGGCGTGGAGTTAGATAGTTGGAAACATGCCAGCTTGCCAGTTTGCGGAGATGGCCATTCAGACCAAGACCGAGAAGAAATCCTGCATGACGTGCATTCAGCTCTGCTGGTTTGTTAAACACAATCCAAGAAGAATCTATGATTTGAGAGTCTGTGGTGATGCTTAATGCCGATGCAGCCCCATTATGAAACAGACCCCATGACGTCCTTTCCTCTGACAGAAATTGCTTCTCCACAGCCACAGTGACATTAGCAGGCTGTACTTGGATCGCGAAATTGAATCCCTGAATGGGAAATTTTTCCGTCAGCAGAGGGTAGCATGCGCGCAACCACAGCAACGCCCTGCCAACCGAAAGAGCCAGCGTCCTAAATGCAATATGCTGTGCGAGAAATTGCTGTAATGCTACGACTTCGTGATCGTTCAAGGATTCCCTGACATCCTGTCGTACACGGACTGCTCGAGATGATTGCAATAGACGTATGACTTCCTGCATCCTACGATCTTCACAGAAGATCAATCGAGAAAGGGAAAGTCGATCACTTCCAACCAAGTCATCCCATGCAAGGCTAGAATGATCATCTGATGCGTGAGATATGTGGTTGGATTCTTTAGAGATGCCCCTTTGAAGCTAATGTAAGCAGGATTGAGCGAATGCATACCGTCATCTGGGCGAGGGACACCGGCACATGTTTGTCTCCCTTTAACAGCTGAACAAGGTCTTCTCGGCCAACTAGGCGAAGGGCCTCCTGTCCCCAGGTTGTTGGTGGATGGGCTCGGGCATTTGCAATTACTTCCCTCAAGGGAAGTGCAACACCTTCTGGTAGACTCTCGAGATCAGATTTTTCAAAGCCTGCCTCCACCATGACAATGATGACATCTGCATACGAAGCAGTAGGTGAGACTAAGCATGCGTATATACGCCTGATGATGTCTGTTTTACGCAATAGCCGCTCGCATTCTTTAATCAGGTGCAGCGACATGGATGATCGGGCTTCCGTCGCAAGATCGACTAAAGTCATGTAATTGCTCGGTTTTCCTCTCTTCAAACATTTTTCTAACCAATTATATATGGAGGGTAATCTTTCTGGTGGCGCGATAGGTTGTAAAAGTAAAGGTTTGCGATCGAAGACATAGTCCATCACAGTAGGATCCGAGTTTATATACGACGTCGAAAGCTCTGTCCAGCCCATCCAAAGTGCGATCTGAGCCAAGCAAGGAGCCATTTGGACACACCGTGGTGCTTTGAATACGTCTAGTCTGAATTCTTCACAAAGGAGGTGGAGGCCTAATAGGAGATAAGGACAAACACCCTCGAAGATAAGAAAGCCCTCTTTAGAATCAAAACGCTGTGCACGATGCAGTAGTTGTACTAGGCTGTAATTTCCATCACTCAGCCCTTCAGCTATCCATCGCCAGCCTGGTGTATTTAACTCATCTCGAAACTCATCGATTGATGCTTGTAAAGAGTTCGCATCCGGGATTTTTTCAAAATGGGTAGTAGTATAATGTCCTCGAAAGATCAGGATCAAAGCCACCTGGAAAGCATCCCAATCATTGTCGTGCTGAGTGTCTCGTCTCAAAATCTCAAGGTATGTATTAAAGAAAATATCAAACAGCTCAGGCTGCAAGAGGCACAAACATAATTTTAGGCATTCGTCGACTAGTTGACGCATTGGTTGAAGATCAATCGCTATACGTAAAAGCTTTCCATCTTTGGTTATCAATGACACGCGATTGCCAGTTGGATACATCAGACCTTCACCTCTCTGTACGAGTTGAGTACTCATACGCGATAGCCACGGTGCTGATATACGTAGATGCCCATTTGTATCGAGCAGGAGTAACCTGTGGAAAGATCCATCAGAAATGGGCGCCACGTCCCGACAACTAATGACGAGTCTGTCCTGGAGTACTGGCATTGAGGCTGCATCGAATCTGCACTCGAAAAGTAATAGTGTTTCAATAGCTTTATTGTGAATGCCAAACATACAGCATCCATGCTCTGGTTGTATAGAGAAGGCTTTTGTAGAGGCCGAATCCTCCCACTTCAAGGATTTGAGCAATCGAAACACACAATCTTTACTGAAATCTTCGCTGTTAGTAGGAAATTCGTTCAATTGATCCATTTCTCCAAAAGTATTCCTGCGAAGGTTCAGGGTTTTGTCGCCCTGTGCCTCATACTCACTTCCTACGAAACTTGAGGTACCAATTGACGACCTTCTGCGACTGCTTTTCCTTCTTCCAACATTCCTTGGCTTGGGATCAGTTTGGTAAGTCCATAGAGATAAAGATTTGTGTTGATAGTTGTAGCTCACGGCTAGGAATGGCTTCTGGTCCATAACAAAAATGAAATCTTCCTCTTTCGCAATTGCTTCTTTGTTGTCCCAGTAGATTGCGATACCAGGTTCAAGGATTGGATCTAGCATGATGAAGTATATCGGCATTGCACTATTTGCAACATCTGCCGAAGCTTTAAGCAAAAGACCATTCGAAATGGGATAAGCCTTCTCTAGACGAAAAGGCATGTTTATGATATCAAATGGTCCTTCATCAAAGTAGACATTGGCTTCATCGGCTAAAAAAATAACCAAAGCACGCTTCACTTTCTCAGACATTGGTTGCTTCTCTTTCCCAAGAGTCCCATAGGATTTTGCTGACAAGCCAAATTTATTCCCCACATCATGGGAGCTTAGTTGATCAGATGATTCAAAATGGGCAAATGAAGCATTCAAGAGCTCTTGCCCTTCGTCTTCATAGCAGAATGATTTCTTAAGCACCCCCGCATTACTCCAGACAAGCGTCTTTCCGTAAAGTACCAACTCTTCATCTGTCCCCTGCGGGGACTCCGTGACTTGCCATTGACATTGCTGAGTGTTCAGGCTGAGGTTCTGTTCCTCAAAATACTCGATGGCCGCTTTCGGAAGATGCTCGCCGAGTTCCTCGACTGACATGTCATTTGCGATGCTTCAACCAAGGTTTCAGACTCCAGCTCACGTCACGTGTCTGATGCGACGACAACGCGACTCCTGAGCTAAATAAACAGCGATGGACTTCGATGATGCAAGTCGGTCGGAATCACCTTCATCTGACTTGCAATTCTCTCCGGTCAGCGATATAACGTTAAATCCCAAGGAGTCGCATGCTAATGTGGCCGGCAACTTTCAGTCAAGGACAAGTATCACAGATGCTGATGAGAAATATACTCCGATGCAGCTTCAGAAATCTCCAAAACACAGATCCATATCTCCCGAGACTCCAGAGCAGCAAACGCTGCGTTCTCAACTTCCATCTTTGACGAGCGTGGCTGATAGGGTACGCGATGTTTCAATTCCTGACAAATTCAAACAACGATACGAGTCTCAGAACTTCCGACCTCCATCAGTTGTTGCAGGTAGAATGCCCTTGAAAGACCAGAATGACAGTTACAACAAAATGCAGAAAGAAAATTTTGATCTGAAATTGAAGCTTCATTTCCTGATGGAGAAGACTGCTAATCCGGATTTCTCAATCCCGACGGATATAAACAAGTATCTTCAACAATTGATTGCAATGAACAAAAACAAGAAACGTTTAGAAAGCGAAGCAAACGGCCTACGAGCGGAGATGAGGAGATTGAAGGAAGAATCGGTGACCGAAGAGGAATTGGAGAGGAGACTTGAAGCCACTCGAAAAGAAGTCCACATGGAATACGAATTGTCGAACAGCAAAGAATCGCAAGATCAACGAAATGATCGTGAGAAATTGGTGGATAGCAATGCGAAGCAAGAGCTCGAGCTCTCAGCCCAATCAGAAATGCTTACGCGCTTGCAAAAGGAAAAGGCTTTTCTGACTAGCGATCTAGAGAATCTTCGACTCCAAGTCAACCGGCTTGAGCGCACCTCTGACTCTGCTAGTCGACAAAGCCAGAGAGCCTCTGAGGACAACGAGGCAGAAAATGGTCGACTAAAGGACCAGATCGTCAAGATGAAGCTCAACCACAGAGATGTATATGAGCAGCTTCAGATTGCTCTATCCGACTTGGAGAAATTTGAAAGAGCAGTTGCTGAGTTTGAAGACGTCATATCTTTGTTGCGAGATGAGAAAGGAGGTATTGAGATTATGCTTGAAAACTTAAGAATAGAGGCAGAAACTAAAATTGAGAAGTTAGAAGATCTACTGGATAACAGAACTGATGCGTACCTAACTCTTAAAGAGGAAATAGACACAATATCGAGTCATGGTTGGGCACTTGAAGATAGTGCTGAGCGTGCTATCAAAGATTATGAAGGTTTGGTTGAAGAGTTGGACGACCTGAGAAGTTATGTCGCGCAGCTTGAAGCTCAACAAGATTCATACAAAGTGCGTGGCGAAGAAGGTCTAGACAGAGAAGAACGGCTCGGTGCGCAGATTGCCTCTCTAAATCAGGAAATTGCATTTTCTAGAGAAGAGGCAGAAAGTGGGGTGTTTAGAACGGCGCAACTTGAAAATCAATTAAAGTCGCTACAACAAAAGCTTGTCGCTGAGCAAGGTCAGAGGACTGAGTTGGAAAAATTGCTGCATGATGAACGTTTATTGAGAGATGAATCACGCAATCTCAAGCAAAACGGGTGGGAAAAATGGCTTGACGAACGCAATGTGGCTGTAGAGGAAGCCAAAGAAGAAGTTAGGAAGTTTAAAAAAGAAATTAGCCAGAAAGAAATGCTCTATACTGGATTGAAGTCTGAACTCGACGCAATAGAGCAAAATTTACGCAGTGCTCTGCAAGACAACGAAAGCCCGCGGGAACAGCTGATTTTAAATTTACCACATTTGAAGCGAAACCTTGATGCCAAAGTCGAGGAGTTGCAGTCGTTACGCGTGGCTATAACTGAGAAAGACATACTCTTGCGAGATCGAGAGAACCTACTCGAAGTCCAGACTTTGCAAACCAAAAAGCTAACTTCTTTGTTAGACAAGGAGAGACACTTGCGTCGCGTACAATCAACTCAACCCGAAGGAAAAGCTACCAGTAAGCTATCACCGCAAAAGCAAGGTGGTTGGGCGTCGCGATCTTCTGCAAGAGCTACTACTCCTTCTGACGACAAAGTGTCTGACGCAAACTCTGACGCTCGTCTCAGAGACCAGGTTAGGGAGCGAGATACCTTTCTTGAGCAGCTTCGGAGTAAGTTGGATGTTGTGAGTGGAATCTCGCGTGAAGGTGCACAGGTAGAGATTTCCATCGAGAAGGCGTTCCCTGAGGTTAAACAGGCTGCACTACAATCACTAGGTGCAGTGGAGAAGAATATTCTGAGCTTCAGGAGTAGCGTAACTACGCTTGAGCAAGAGCTTCGTCAAGATTATAAAGTGATGGAAAAGACTCTAGAATCAAAGATACGACGGCTTGAAAGGATGGAGCATTTCGTGAAGTCAAAGGTGAATGATGGTTTTTCATTCAATGAGGTTTCGAACTCCCAATCTGCACCCACATCTTTAAAGCCCGAAGTAAAGCCATCACAAGAATCACAGATGCTCTCTAGTGTGGCACAAAAACATCCAATTTCTTCCTATTCTACGACAACCGTTGATACGACATTCAACACTAAAACTGCCGGACAGATGAGCAGTTCTGATGTTGAATTCGATCACAAGTGGGACTTGAGATTGAAAGAGCTAGAGAAAAGGCTCAAGAATGAACAAGAGGGACGTCTTCGTGATCGCCAAGGGGCGAAGCAACGGCTTGATACGGTTAAGAAAGAGACCGAGATATTGAAAAATGAGCTGCGTCAGCCGAAAAGGTAGAGACAAAATGGCCCACGCACGATATGTGTAGAGGACAGGAACCTGGAGCTGCAAAACCACGGGCTGTCGGGAATTAGATAGCTCGGGCTGCATATCTATGTTAATTTGCGAGATATTGTTAGCCGGCTAGAGAGGAGTCGTTGGGATGAGAACATTTGGCGAGCTGTGGGATGTAGATTAGAGAAAGCAGCTGGCAAGCTGGGTATTCGGTCGGGAGTCTTTTAAGTATACATGAATCTCTCAACTGCTTCGTAGCGTCCGTTCCTATCGATGCTGACTAGATGTTTGGGTCTACGGTTTCGCCGACTGCATGTCTCGGATATTAAGGTTGCCGGCGGGTTTACAAATTGGGAACTACGGAAACTGCTCCGATTGGTCTATGAGATGAGTCATCCCGTCCCGTGTGAGTCACATCGTGGGGCGGGTGAGAGAATACACCAGGTGCGCGTGGGAGAGTAGTATTAGCGATCTGATTGGCTGCACCATCACTCAGCAAATGCAGCTATGACAAAAATAATGATCACCTTACGGCTGGCGCGGAGCAGGGAATTGTGAGTCATACCTTTCAGCATGCAATACAGTATGTATTAAGAACCCGTAGTAATAACATATCTCCGTCATGATATCCATACTGTGAGCATTCAACTTTCATCTTCATTTCCTTTTATGCAGCTATCCTTTGCACCGTCGGCAGACTCCTCTGGGAGAAGATCTAAGCACCTCAGAGTGGATCTAAGGAAGCTTTAGGTGGCCAGCGAATCCCACCGCGTCCTAAGTGTATTCCACTCCGCAAGGGATCGGACGCTATCCATCACACATACTCTGCTCAGCTATGGAAGCTTCAGGTATGGGCAAGCAATTTGGCCGACTTGATGGATGTTCTTGCCTCTAAGACGGAAGAAAAGACAGTCTGCTTCTCAACACTTTCCTTCGACGGCACTAGCCCAATACAGCTAAGCAGCCTTATCTTTATTGCTACGGTCAGCCTCAATGTGCGTGTTTTATAGAGAGTACAATGTGGTGAAGCTCTCAATTCTTGTTTGCATTTGCAGACCACGAACACAATGAGCTATATTGGGAGCAGAAAGAGGTAAGCAATTTCTTCTTTTATGATGATCTTGTCGACATCGTCTCTATATGTTTTCTGGTGACAAACTTAAAATCTGATTTTCCTTGTTGACTTTGGTAACTTATGCTGATGCAAAAGAGAAGGGAAACGAAAAAAACTGTTTATGAAACAACAGCAAGTTCCTCGGATCATAGCAGAGTGTTTATATTCATTCGGATAATAGAAATGGGGGTGTCCATTGTGTTGTGCTAATAAAATCCTTTAACGTCTCAATGTCATTCCTTCAACTTTTGCTGTCCTAAGCGCGGCTTGAATATGCACATTCGTTCAGCTATTAGCCATCTCTGAAGTCTCCCAAAACCTGCGATCTCTTCAGCTCCATAGGCTTGCTGTACCCATACTTCACGCAGTCTCAGGCTACCACAAGATGGCTGCGGCAGCCGAACCAAAACGCTGCGAGATATCAGATATCACATTCTGTTTAGAAGTCTTGGACGGCTTAGTGACCGAGGATAGTATAGTCGCTGTTCATCTGATTGGAAATTGCCAGGTCTGCTTGCGGAAGCTGTCAAATCTCAGCTCAAGGCTTATTGTTCAGGAACTTCAAACTCGACAATCAACTGCGTGGCATCCCCTAGGTAGGAAGATGTGCATTGATGGTGTCTTCGCGCACCAGATGAGGTGGGTGGTGGTGAAGACTGAGTCATACTCTCAAAAATTGTAACACAACCGATAAAGCTACAGTAATTGGGCCCAATGATGAAGTAAGGACCTGGCAAGAATGATCTGTTGGGCCTACTTACACAGAGTTGAACGGTACACCGCGTGTGGCTTAGCGGCGCCAAGATCGAAAGAAGACGCAATTGGAAAACGTTGCGGTTCTCTGTCACCAAAAAATCATTGCTAATAAACATGGAAAACTTCAATCCTCTCAGCCTCAAACCTAGATCTTAACGAAATGATTTCTACTACTGCGTCTTCTCAAGAGTCGTGTCCTCTGCGTAGGCATCGACTTTATAGTTCTGGAACTTTCTGGCAGAGACACGTCGCACGAAGAGAATATCCAACTCTTCGTAACTACGACGGTGTGTCTCTGGATATCTGAAGTAGGCCCAAACGGTGGTTGCTGCAGCTGTGCCAGCCCAGAAGAATGCGGTCTTTCCCTTCCAATCCCAACTCGTCGGGTTAATCATATACCTGTATTAGTGGAATCATTCACGTACATACGGTTCGAGCACTGCAGCGACAATATCGGCCAACTGATGAACAACTTTAGCCAAGCACACGGTTTTCACACGAAGACTGACTGCCGAGATCTCACTGCTGGTCGCGTACGCAGCGGGACCCAACGAAATATCGTAAACCAGAACCCACAGAATGGTAAAGACTACCTGCAGCCATTTAGTAGCTTGTGAGGTCGAGACCGATGACAATATTCCAATCACAAGACAAAAAATGGTCAGTATGAACATGCCACCCACGTATAGTTTCCTTCGGCCCCAAATAGCAATCAAGAAGGATCCAACGATTGTGGCTATCAACCCGATTGCAGTTGCAGCAACAGACACCTTGTAACTGTTTGACGGAGAAATGCCAGCTTGCCTGGGTGTTAGCGATGAACCTCATGGTACTTGCTCCCAAAAATATGTCCCAGGATCCAACATGAATATTCCACATGTTACTTGTCCAACGAAGGCAATACAAGCCACTTCAGTGCGATGGAAGTTGGACCCTCTAAAGCAATCGATATAAGAAGTACCCGATTGAACCTCTGTCTCGTAATTTGCTGTGTGTATCATCATGGCAACTGTTTCTTTGGCTTCCTCAAGTGTCTTGGAAGAAAGTCGCTGGACACACTTCTCTGCAGCTTCTAACTTTCCCTTCCTGACCAACCACCAGGGGCTTTCGGGAGCGAAGAAAGTAGCTAGAATAATAGGAACAGGCCAAATCCATTGGATCGCGAAGGGAATCCGGTATGACCATTGAGTTGTCAGGTTCTGCAGCCCGTCTAAGACCCCGATTGAAATCAACTGGCCGATTATCATGCAGACATTCACGTAACTCGTGAGGTAACCACGAAGGACGATCGGGCAAACCTACACGTTAGATAAAGGCGAACGAACGGGCAAACCTCGGACGAGTAAGCGGGCCCGACAGTACTGAACACACCCCAACATAAGCCACAGAGCACTTCCCCGACGGTCAAGACTTGGATGCTGTTCGCAAAAAACGTAATGAACACAAAGCCTGTCATCATCACAAGCGAGACCTGCATAACGGGTTTATATCCGTATCTTGCTGAGAAAAAGCCGTTTGTTGTGGCTCCTACGATAATTCCACATGTTGCGGAATTCTTGAGTCCTACCTGCCATGGGGCGCTCAACTGATAGCCTATCTTGGGGTAGAATGTCCCGTATTTCTTTTGAAATGATGTATAGCCAAAGAAGTTGCCAATAAGCTGTGATTAGTATGGAGCAGCATCAGACACCTTACCGAGTTATCATAGCCAACCATGACAATAGAGAGCGAAAGGACCAAAGACCAGCAAACCGCCTGCCATTGCCCTTTCAACGCGTCTTTCAAACTCTGTTGATGCTCTTTGTTGCTTGCGATCTTTCCTTCCTCTGTGACGACCTCCGGAGTGAACTCGTCGTGGCCGACGGCTGTCGTGAACTCCACGTCAGTCTGCTTTTTAAAGGGATTCCGTGACATGTTCGATGTTTCACGTCGTAGAAGCAACCGTGTCTCAGAGCAGCTTATCAAGGTTTAAGTATCGCCTTATCCTCTGTCCTCCGTGATTGGCCTGATCGAGGCCCAAGGCGGCTGTCGACTTCCGAAGTGCGGAGGCGCGGTTCCCCACCGGAGATAGGCGGAGATAAGCGGAAATCTCACCGAGCCGAAATCTCGTGAACCTTAACTTTCCGCAACGACACCGGTCCAGCGCCGATTGGGAAGGGAAGGAGAGCTCGAAATTGATGGATCCCACGAAAGTGAATCTCACGGAGAATGGTTTCTACCCCGGCGCAGCTCCTCAATTTGCACTATTTCACTCACGGCGATCGGTGGTTTACTCTACGAAAGGAGTCATTGCATGTCCTCAACCTCTCGCAGCTCAGGCCGGTGTGTCCATTATAAAGCAAGGTGGGAACGCCGCTGATGCAGCGGTGGCTACGGCTGCGGCACTCGGTTTGACCGAACCCTGTTCGACTGGTATCGGAGGCGATATGTTTTGTCTCTTTTGGGATGAAAAGCAAAAACGCCTGAGTGCAATAAATGGTTCTGGGAGAGCGCCCACTGGTTTAAGTCTAGCAAGGTGTCGAGAAATGGGCTTTACTGGAAAACTATTACCACGCGACAATGTCAACACGGCCACGGTCCCTGGTGCTGTCGCTGGATGGGTAGATCTGATCGAAAGGCACGGTTCCGGGAAGTTGTCTATGCAGGAGATCTTGGGGCCAGCAATTGAACTTGCTGATGGTGGGTTTCCAGTATCTGAAATAACAGCCGAGCAGTGGGTCGAATCTGAAAGTATGCTTCAGCATGCCTCTCCCAACGGCAACGAGATGTTAAAGAATGGCAAAGCTCCAACACGAGGCCAGATATTCAAGAATCCTACTCTAGCAAACACCCTTAGGTCGATTGCATCCCACGGCAAGGCGGGATTTTACAAGGGTCGTGTGGCACAGGAAATTGTGAATATAGTATCCGGCCTTGGAGGGGTAATGACATTAGAAGACCTTGAAAACCACCATTCAACTTTTGAAGAACCATTAATATCTCGATATCACGATATAGAGCTTGTTGAATGTTCGCCGAACGGTCAAGGCATCATTGCCCTCCAAGCTCTCGAGATGATCAAGAGTCTTGAAAAACAAGCCAAAATACCACCCATTGAGAAGCTTCAACACAACAGCGTTGAATACCTGCATGTGCTAATTGAGGTATTGAGGTATGCCTTCGCCGATGGCAACCAGTACATCTCAGACCCTTTGATGGAAAGGACGCCAATTCAAGAACTTCTTACACAAGAATACTCTGGGCGAAGACTGAGCGATTTCCGTACCGATGCTGCAGACATGAAGCTAAGACACGGTAATCCAATAACATCGTCCGACACCGTCTACTTCTCGACGTCAGACCAAGAAGGTAACGCATGCAGCTTCATTGCATCAAATGCATCAAATTTCGGCTGTGGGGTCGTTCCCAAAGGATGTGGATTTCCGCTTCAGAACCGTGGATCAGGCTTTGTCCTTAAAGATGGACACTTGAATTGCATAAAGCCCGGCAAAAGACCATATCATACAATCATGCCGGCTATGATCATGAAGGACGGGAAATTTGAGACTTGCTACGGCGTCATGGGTGGCTTCATGCAGCCTCAGGGTCACCTTCAAGTCTTGTTGAACCTTTATGCATTTGGCCATAATCCTCAAGAAGCCCTTGATGCGCCTAGGATATGTATAAGGCCGGCCCGGGCGACTCTTGAATACACACAGACCGTAGACGATGCGCATCTTGCAGAAAAGTCGGCCGTCGCAGTTGAGGAAGGCATTGATGAGAGTGTTGTTGATGGCCTAAGAAAACTCGGCCATGAGGTGGATGCTGTCAAAGGTTGGAAGAGAGGTATTTTTGGCCGCGGTCAGATCATTCAAGTATACTGTGATCCTAACGGCGAGCGTGTCTACTGTGCTGGAAGCGACCCCCGTGGCGATGGGCACGCAGTACCTTGTTAGACTACGACACCTATACAACCGGACAGACGCGGTTTTTCGGTTTGCAAATGTTATACCGCAAGTAATCGTCATTGCAGTAGTTCAGACCATAACTTTATGCTGCACACGATATATTAGAATCCTACACCCTGCCTAACGCCCCGTGGAACTTATTCAATGATTTCACCAAAGCATTCATTCCTATGCATCATCTCTCACATTCTACCCTGACCAGTTTCTTCCATGAAGCCAGCGGTGTCTTCATCTACAAAGGTCCATCCATCTTCCGAACCTTCATCCTCGGCGTCAGCTTTGCCACCTTTCTTTATGAGTGAGCGTGCGTATTCTAGATTGCGATAAATTGAATTAATAGCAATCTCAACACCCTTTTCCTAGATCTTAGCGTGATATGTAAGCGGCACCCTACCGATCGGATTTGAGCACCCATCGACTTGGCTTTCGTAATGAGCCTCTCACTCCTAGTCGCCTCCCAAAGTGCTTTGGAAAAATGAGATACGTTGAGCTTCCTCATATGCAAGCCTACACCGAGATCTTCAACCCTTGTGGCGAAGAAAAATTGATCGCCAAAGAATGGCCTTATAATCGTTGGAACACCGGCTCGAAGGCTCGCCCCTGTTGTACCCGCACCTCCGTGATGTACAACAGCATCAACTTGGGAAAAGAGCCAATCATGTGGTGCTGCCTCGATCTGGTATACCTCCGTAGGAAGCTCAATGTCTTCGTCGTCGTGTGCTGAATCGCTTCTTTTGAGCTTATTGGACCAGCCTTTGGAGAGGATACATCGGACGTCAGCTTTGAGCACAGCATCAATGACAAGTTGCGTTAATGCTTTGGCATTCGAGACCACAATTGAACCAAACCCTATGTATACAATCTTCTTCTCATCAGCTCTGGCCTTTTCAATGAATTGCGAAAGAGGCTTTGGGGGTTCCCAATTATCACTTTCATCGAGGAACCAGTATCCGGTAATTTTGATCCAATCGCTAAAATCAAGAGGTGGAGGAACAACAGTTGGACTGAAGTTATACATAAATGGAACCTTGTTGGCCCGTAACTTGTCCAATGTAGTGTGCGGGAGACTCAAGGTTTTCTCTCGCCATCGATTTATTTGGCCGGCTGTGGCTTTCCAGAAGATATTATCAAACATGACATAAGTGTAGTAATTGTAAGAACCCCCGAGTTTGTGTTCTGGAACCGCGAATGCATGAGGGTAGGCTCGAGTGCGCGTCCATGGCATCGTAAATGCTCGGAAGTATGGTATTTCAAGGGCCTCCGCGATGTGAATGCCAGCCATCGCACTAGGACTTTCAATGAGAATGTCGGTATTTTGGCATGCCTCCCAAGCTGAAGATAATAATGAATCAATCCAGCCTCGAAATTTCGAAGAGGCTTCTTTGAGAAAGGAATACGTAAACATACCGTTCTCAACACAGATGCGCATGAGCTCGGCAGGATCGCCGTCCACTCGAGCAAACTCGATCCCGTGTTTTTCAATCCATGGCTTAAATTCATCATGCGTTGCAATTTTCACCTTGTGCCCGTCAGCTTTTAACCCTATGCAAAGTGCTATATATGGCTGCACGTCTCCTCTACTACCTATAGTAAGGCAAGTGAATCGAAAGCTTCTTGAGGGTTTAAATTCCATCATCGATACTTGAGGTGAGTCAAATATGATTGGTGGCATGTCGTCTCTAGGGTTCTCCAAGCATGGATGATCCTGAGCCTTAAGTTTCCGGGCTACCTTCAGTTGCTCGTGTTCTTCTTTCGCTCGTGCCGCAGCATCGCCTTTGTCGCCTTCTGCGTTCTCATTCGATTGAATCGAAATCTCGGTTTCAAGAATTCTTAACAACGTTACCGCACACTCATCGCGATCGTCGCGGGAGTGAAATTCAAAAAACAAATCTTCGTGGCCCCGAACAACCAGCACTAAGCCTGACCACCCTAATCGAAAACCTTTTTGTTTCTCCACATTTTCGATATCCGTTAGTGGAAGGATTAATTTAGTCCGGGTTGCAGGGATTAAGCTCCTATAACAAATGTACTTCTTACTGATGTAGATCTTGCCATGTAAAGGTAGCACTCTATATAGAAATCCGTAAAACGTTGCTTGCAGTTTCTCGGATTCCGGAAGCGTAAAGTGCATTCGGTGTCTCTGCTCTTCGTGCTCTGTAAAGTGCTGATATGAACCTTCGTCTTCCCAGTGCCCCATTTCAGGGTGTGAACTTCGAGACCAGAGACCAGATACTTTTTCGATGTAATTCAGGCTTGTTAAAGGAGGTACAGCGAACAAGCTCGGAGGTATAGCGAACATACTCTGCATTCGTTGAGTCCTTCTTCTCATCCAATGGCCCCAAGAATCTTTCATATGCAGAGAAGTTTGGAAACCAGTTCCTTGACTAGCTTGATTTGTGATCGATTCTCTGGCGATATTCCACGTCCCCGAGCTCATGTCTTCTAGCTGCATTGGTTCATCGGTCAATTGCGAGTGATCATTGGGGCCTTCCAAGCTCAGCGCCTTTAGATGCTTTGAAACCTGTTCGTTAGAAGAATTGTGCAATTTATCAAGTCGTGGAATTGCTGGAATATTGTCAATGGCTAATGCATCGAAAAGTTTTGACCCGAAGCTTTTGTTCGGAGAGGTAGGCATTGAAGTTATTTCAGTCGTATTGACCCGATGTCGAAGCTGCTGACTTCTTGGATACCTGTCAAGCTCACTGAAAGTACCTGAACGACTACCTTTTCTCTGCTCTGCAACCACTTTGCTTGCCTGAGTCAATGACGCGAAAGCCTCCTGAGCTTGTTCAAAGAACGAGAAAAAGTATTCGTCTATGGCATAGGTGTCTTCATTATCGATCGCTTTGACTTTGACTGTATCGGCAAAGTCGAGAGCAGGAGCTTGTTCAATATCGAGTACATTTTCAATTGGCAACGAGACCTACTATTAGCTATTGAACGTGAATCAAATACTTTCACACTGTCTCCATTGTTATGCGAGCGGAAAATAACTCTCTGAAGAGCTTTTACCCATTCGTTGGCACTAACAAGTGAGTCAGCAATGAAGTGAAACCTTTCTCGGTTGGTGATAAGCTGAAAATGTTTGTCTTTGCTTTCTTTGTTGGTGGCCTGGATAGCGTTACCCAAGTTAATGCTGCCAGACGGGAAATAAAGGTTTGAAGATCCTTGGTAGTAAGAAAGAACATCGTTCTTCAGCACAAACCAATAACGCGTAAAGCGAGGGGTGTTTCGTGCTTTCTTTTGAAAATGTCCTGATTTGAAAACCGCACTTTCTTTCATTGGAAGGTATGCATAGAATGATATGTGATTTGTGGTGATGTACATGTATCCTTGTAGCAAGACACTTTTGAAGAGCCAGCATGGATACTCTGCCACAAAATCCTCTTCTTCTAGAAAACCAAAGACTTCTTTCAACTTCTGTGCAAGACTTGCTTTATCCTGTTTTTCGATGTCCTTTGGAGTTTCGTGCGGATGCGAAATACTTCGACCATGTCCGTCAATCTGCGACTGCGCATCAAACAGTCTTCCCAAGACGGAATAACTACCTGCCGACTGAACGGTAGTCAATTCGTTGTTGTCTGTTTCCTCGTCCTCCATCTCCGGCTTGTGTCCCAAGCTGGCGACCGATGATGACACAGTATCACCATCTTTGTCTTTGGGGAAGTCTTCATTTTCATGATGTCCGAACATATGCCGGCCGTATTTCACACCAGACGCTGTTCCAAGAAAGTGAAGAATGCTTTGGCCAGTGATCCCTGTATCGAGATCATCCGTATCGTCACTTTTGTCAGTGTCCGTCTTGTCCAGCGACCCCTTCATACTTCTCTGTGCCATCCCTTACGCTTTCCCTACTCCTCCTTGATACTCATAATAGTATCAAGGGAGGTGGTGGAGCAACCAACCCCTGGTACGACGCAGTGGGACTTCTGATTACAATCTCGCGCGACTTTTGCGAAGAGGATGGGAGTCAAGAGAGACCAAAAACTGTGGATTTATGCCTTACACTGAGCTCATAGGATTCAGTTCACACGTCATGGGGCTTGTTCACCGATCTCATCTATATACTCCTCGCTTACATTTCCCCAGTGATATCATTGATGTTGCATGGAACAAACACTGGCCACACTCCGGCAAGAGCTGCTCCGGGTGAAACTTGCTCGAGACGCGCAAGCAAATGTGGAGGAATGTAGTGTGGCTGAGGGGTTTGGGCGCTTAGCAATACGAGCTCCACAGGAGAGAATCATATCTGACCTCTCGGCCCATGAGGAAGCATATACGGGGACCGAATGTTTGAAAACACGAGACCATGCTAAGGCGTCAAGCAAAAGTGATAAGCTCATGAAGCGTGCTACCCGGCATGCTCAAGATCTTGCCCAGAGACCGGTAATTGCTGGGAAGCTAGACCGAAATGAACGAATGTGCAATTTGCTCCTCAAATTGGCGGAAGAATTTCCGACAGAGTCAGACTCCATACTTCATGCAACAAGTCATGATGACTCTGGCATATCCTCTGGAGGTGACCCCCCTTCCCTGCTCTCCACACGGCTCAGGAAACGGCCTCCTCGTAAAAGTTTAAAGGAATCACCATTGCTGCATATCTTTGTGGATAATTCCAACATTCTGATAGGTTTTATTGACCTGATAAAAGAGAAGCACGGCTTTGGAAAACAGATAAATATCAAACAGCCTTTAATGGATTTTCATGCCTTGAACACTATTCTTCATAGGGGAAGGTCAGCTGAGCGAAAGATCATTGTTGGAAGCCACCCATTGACTCAGACCGCAAGGACGGCCACTTCGTTGGGTTATAAAGTGAAGATGTTGCAGCAGATCGAAGTACAAAAGTCAAGTGATTCTAAAACCCGACACAGGGAACAGGGTGTCGACGAAGTAATACAACTTAACATTCTCGAGTCCATACTTGACTGTCAACCAGCCACACTGGTTCTTGCAACAGGTGACGGGAGTGTCACTGAGCTCTCTGACGGGTTCTTTAAGTGCGTAAAGAGGGCTCTCATGCATGGATGGAAAATAGAATTGGTTTCTTGGAGTCAGGGTTTGCATCATTATTGGCAGGACGATGAATTTTGGGAGGAATGGGGTTCGCGCATATCCATTGTCATATTGGACGACTACTGGAGGGAACTTCTCGTGTGAAGTACATAGATCCGTGTATTTATTTTATGTTAATTCCGGATTCATTTGCCGCCTCCGACATCCGAGATTTTCAGTTTAAGCCCGTCAGTCGACAACAACTATGGTAGCAGAAATGAAGCCAATCATTTGCTGGACACATCCGCGGTATTACTAAAGTGGAGACCATGTAGCTAATCACTAGGTCGTGCTCTACAGCATTGGGGCGTAGCTTCATGACTTGCCAAGGTCTCAAGTACATTCATGAACCCTTCGGCGACGCTTATTACTTCGGACCGGAAAGGCTAGCGAAGCGCTTCAGTGCAGAGGAATGTAGGAGCAGCCAATTCAGAGATAGCACGTATAGAGGGATTATCGAAGACTGGCAAATGGAGGTATGCTCACCCTTGTTCTTTTTTAATCTTGACAGAAAGACTCACGAAGGCATTTCGTGAAGGACATGGCGCAGTATATCATCCCACCAGAAGGCAAAGGATCAATTGCCCCGTCGTTTCATCGCGGCATGGAAATGGTGAATCCAACAGTCTTTCCACTGACAGAATTGCACAGGTTCAAACATGCCTTTCTCATCCGCAATCCAATAAAAGCGATTCCAAGCTACTATCGTTGTACAGTTCCACCTCTTTCCGAACGCACTGGCTTTACCTACTTCCGGTCAGATGAAGCCGGGTACCGTGAACTTGCATTGCTGATAGAATACCTGGAATCTTCGGCTTTGGAAACTAAACCCTTCATTCTCGATGCGGACGATCTTTTGTACGACCCAGAGGCTTGCTTGAAAGCCTTCTGTGATCATGTTGGTCACAAATATAGTGATTCCATGCTTAGCTGGGAACCACACACAGGATGCGGAGATTTCGAGAAATGGGATGGCTTTCACGATGATGCTCAAGGCTCCAACGGGTTGAAGAAAAGAGGCCAAGGCAGTCGAGAGAGAGTGCTATACGACCTGCCCCACGAAAGGCAGGGCTGGGTCGGTAAATTCGGCGCGAAAGGTGCGGCAGAAATCGACGCATCAGTCGCTGAAAACACACCCATATACAAAGCCCTTAAAGCCAGAGCATTCAAGCTGTAAATTACGCAAGTTTTCATGTAAATGACGAGTGCCTTGGGAGGCCGAGGCCCGATTCGGTAGTATCGCGTCACATCACGTGCGAGGAAAATGGACCCTTCAGAAATCAAGCGATGATGTGATAGCAGAAGAGAGACACATCGTCAGGACTCATCTTTATTCCCTATCAGCCTTTCATCGCGAGGAATGGAGTCTGGGTCGCCATCAGAGACCAGTGAGTATGAAGGATTGAGGGAGTATGAGGAGAAAACCGTTAGCACAAAGGATTGGTTGCGAGATACATTCAGCGATCCAGGTTCAAGAGTCAAACGCTATTTCGTTTCTTTGTTCCCAATTGCTCAATGGATATATCGTTATAACTTCACTTGGTTCTTGGGAGACCTGATTGCTGGTGTCACGGTAGGCGCTGTTGTCGTTCCACAAGGGATGAGTTACGCTCAAATTGCTACATTGCCCCCAGAATACGGCTTGTATTCTAGTTTCATCGGAGTTTTTATCTATTGCTTTTTCGCGACAAGCAAAGACGTGACGATTGGCCCAGTGGCTGTTATGTCTCTCGAAGTGGCTAAAGTAATTCAGTCTACACAAGCCTCAAACCCCAGCCTTCAAGGTCCAGTGATCGCAACGGCTGTAGCATTTCTATGTGGTGCAATTGCTCTTGGAATAGGACTCCTGCGTTTGGGGTGGATTATTGAATTTATTCCTGCACCAGCTGTTGCAGGTTTTATGACGGGCTCTGCTTTTACAATTGCCGCAGGCCAGGTCCCTGCGTTGATGGGAATAAGCAAATTATTCAACACCCGGGCTACGACGTATTTGGTAGTCATCAACACTCTTAAACATCTCGGTAGTACGACTGTCGACGCAGCATTTGGTCTTGTGTGCCTCTTCGTTTTGTATGCCATCAAAATAGGCTCGAATACAGTTGGGAAAAGGTATCCCAAATTGCGGCGTGCTAGCTTTTTTACTTCCGTCCTACGAAATGCAGTGGTGATTATTGTTGCAACTGCGATTTCCTACGGAGTGTGTAAGAACAGAACAGATGATCCCCCGATCCGTATACTCGGTACTGTCCCAAGAGGCTTCCAACACATTGGGTTATTGCAAATTGATTCGAGTCTTGCTGGTTCTATTGCGCCACAGCTGCCAGTCGCTACGATCATCCTTGTTCTCGAACACATTGCCATTTCAAAAAGCTTTGGCCGCATAAATGACTACAAGATAGTCCCCGACCAGGAACTAATTGCCATTGGCGTCACCAACATGGTTGGCACATTTTTCAATGCATACCCGGCTACCGGATCGTTCTCCCGCTCTGCGATAAAATCAAAGTCTGGAGTTAGAACGCCATTGGCAGGTATTATAACTGGTTTGGTGGTCCTGTTAGCTCTCTATGCGCTTACGGGAGCATTCTATTATATTCCAAATGCAGGGCTATCTGCGGTTATCATTCATGCAGTGCTTGATTTGATTGCGCATCCTCGACAAGTCTACAATTATTGGAAAGTGCAGCCATTGGAAGCTTTTATATTTATTGGTGACGTCTTCATCACTGTCTTTGTGTCCATTGAATGGGGTGTTTACTTTGCAATGATCGCCTCGCTGGTTTTATTGCTGTGGAGAATTGCACTGCCAGAGGGTCGCTTTCTAGGTCGCGTACAGATCGGCACAGGTGATGGCAAGCGACGCGAGGTGTACGTACCTCTCGACCGCAAGAACTTCAACCCTTCCGTAAAGGTAGAAGCTCCGCCACCTGGTGTCATCATCTACCGACCTTCCGAATCATTCACATACCCAAATGCATCCCGTCAAAATTCCGCCATTGTTGAAGAAGCGTATAGGGCAACAAAGCGCGGACGTCCAAACATGTACACGAGCCTAGGTGAGCGTCCATGGAATGACCCCGGCCCTCGCAAGGGATATAATCAAGACGCAATCCTCAACGACAGTCGGCCTGTGCTACGAGCGGTCATATTGGATTTTGCCAGTGTGGCGCACATTGACACAACCGGGATCCAGAACCTTGTCGATACGCAGCGTCAGCTGAATAAGTACGCAGATCGCGAAGTTGAATTCCACTTTGCAAACATTCTGTCTCCTTGGATTCGGAGAGCTTTACTCGCTGGTGGCTTTGGGACCGGAAGGCCTCACAATCATCTTGTGGAGATTGCCGCCACCGTCCCACCCCCTGATGCCTTGTCTGTCTCTGCGACGCGTGACGAGGAGTTACGACAACGAAGTCATGGGGACCTCGAAATTGGTCCCATTGAAGCTGGAGAGGATGTATCTCTCACAGCCCCAATAGTCAGCACGGGGACACCTTTCTTCCATCTGGACATACCTAATCTAGACCTGGATGAGAAGTTGCATTGAATACGTTGCTATTCCCAGAAATGTATATAAGTATAAGACTATAATGACCCTCTCCCGGACCCCGATTTGGTTCCATTGAGCCAAGAATCATAGGAACCATCTTTTCCTTTTTCTCTGACAGTGGTATGGAGCAATTGGTAAATGAACGCGACAAAGTTGTGGCTTCTCATCGCATTGTCCTTCTCCCATCTCTGTCGTTTCACTTCCTCCCTCCTCAATCCTTGCTCATCCCCAACTTCTCTGAGATACTGTCGTCGATCCTTACATGCAGCAAGCAGGTTGAAGTGTATCTCACTCGCTGGGAAAGTTTCAATTCTCTTTTGCAGCACGGGAATCACTCTCTCTGCGAACTCCTGTTCGCTGCTAGGACCGTGAGATATTGGGTGCGGCTGTAGTCCATCAAGTTCGTACAGAACTCCATGGATAGATGTATAGGCAATGTAATGGAACACGTCTTGATCTTTATCGCCAATCTGCGATTCGTCGCTAACAAAGGGCGTGCTTTGAGAGAAGCTGTTGTGCACGGATCGAATAAGATCGCTGTTGGATAACGCCTCTCCACGTATATCACTTGGGAAGCTCTCCGTGAAGGTTTTAAATTCTTTCATTCTCTCACCAAGATCTATTTCTTCCCTATTAAATATGATGTTGAGCATCGCGTTCGTGGCACAGGCGTTATTGACTCGCTGCTGGCTTCGATGAGATCTACTTTTGACAAAACTTACGCAAAGAACAATCGCTCGGCTGCAGCAGCGTCCATTTGGCCTGATGGTACACTGAGTTGCTCGTTCGGCTCCATGTATTTAAAGAGAAAGATTAGACCGTAGATGTCGCCGATAGACGCCAGGGAAGTAGCATCAATGGCGTGCAGTTCTTCAAACTCAACTCCAGACACTCCCAGCTGCTCTACCAGATGCGTAAACACCCCAGCATCGGACTCTATGGTATGCCAACCCCAGCCATCCGTCATAATTGTCTACGGTTGTAATGAGCTACACGCGTCTTTACAATGAATATCGTGAGTTTTATTATCATGCATACCAAAATAGCTACCCAATGCGCATCAGCTATTGCGAAGGGCCTTTTCAAAGTCACAAGCATCCACTGGGCCCGCTAAAGCGAGTGCACCTCTGTACAAGAACTATTTTTGGCCCTCAATTATGATGACGGTAAGGGAGACGCAGACTACGTCTTCCTTAATGGGCTAAGCGCATCCCAAGCCCTCAGCATGACGATTTTTTTGTGCATGGCCACAAGCTCATTCAAAGTAGATAGAACCTTGCACGCCACGATGAAGCATGCGAATGAAGAATACTGGCTAAGAGCTGATCATGATCCCGCTCGGCACACTTGTAAACGATAGCCTGTTTGTGAGGAGGGTTCTGGGTGTCTCTAGTGGCCAGGAGAGGGGTGTCATTTGCGGCATGCGTTTGCTTGTACGTTTGTTTACGCTGGGTATGTAAGAGAATAATTGCCGCGTATGCGACGTGTGAGAGAGAGGAGGTGGGCCGATCTACAACTCGATCGACTTTTACTTCTAAGGCAACGAGCTGACCGAACCTTCATTGTCTGATTTATAAATGAGCCGCATTTACTTTTTGGTCAAGACTAGTACAAATTAAACTTTTGTTAGAGTTAAAAGCTGGCTGATCAATTAGGTCTTGATGTTTTCGGCAACATTCAAGCAATCTTCAAAGAGACCAATTTCGTATCGTTTCGATTAAGTCCTCTTTTATTCCTCTTTGCTGGACATCTCCTCTTCACTGGAAACCTCCTCTTCATGCTCCATTTCTACGAAAATCCAAATGTTGGCGAGCGTCTACTCGATCTGGCACAAAGTATCTCCCAGTTTGCCTGTCTGTTTGTCATTCAAATTTTGCCCCTCTCGCACCGACTGAATCTTGTCTATTGTTACACGCAATCTCGAGTCCGAGCTTTTTTTCAGGCTCTGAAGCGTCATTGGTTCTTTCATGCAAATCTGTAAATGCTACTCCGGATGTAAGACGAGAAGTGGCGGATTAGGATATATAACTAGAGGCCGGATGATGAGTGGACTTATTAGAGTAATCGAAGTCTGGCCCTCATGACATGGTTTATATCGAAGTGTTATTCGTTTCTCCGCATCTGGCTTTTGCAGTTGTCGAATCCTCGAACTACCTTCGGGCTCTGTCCGAACTGATCGCCTGACAACCAAGATCTCTTTGGAAGATACATTTTAATAATTTAAAATGGCGTGTCGTTTGTCACAGTGTATAGTTATGAGCTGCCCAGGCTACAAACCGACACCTTTTGCGGCTAATCATTATAGGAGCTTTGCCGATGAATAGAAACGGCAAGTCGACCCCAAAATCCCTGGCATGTCAAATAGGGCTGACTACAGCCTGATTGTATGCCAGAGAAGCTATCAGGTGCATGTTAGAAAACTTTAAGAATCCGATGGCCTGACCTCACCCAGCAAATTCCAATCACGCTCACACAAACTTTGTCCTCCAGAAAAGATCGTCGACATTGCAACAGACTTGGGCGGACATGGCTGCCAGGGATCCACTCTTTCCGGCTGAGCGTTCAGTAGATAACCCACTCCGATTTATTAACCGCGAGCATCACCAGATGGCCAGGAGAAATTTTGATGGCGACCTTGCCAAATGAGGTTGAAACAAAATCTTCTCCAGTAGTGGTGGTACGGCTGGGAAAGGAGACAAGGTTCATAAAAGCAATAATGTTAAGTTGAATTACCTTAACCTTCAACCACAATCGGAAATTCGGTGTCGGCTATAGAGCAAAGAAGGTTTTCGACGGCCCGCATACCTCACGTGACTTCAACCGCTATATTCATTGGACTTGGTTTTCTCATTATATTGATCCGAAACACGGCTCAGCATCATTCCTACGTACTTATATATATGACCTGGAGTTCAATGTAATCCGACTCTGTTGATCAGAACTACCCCAGGCTCTAGACCTCAATAAATCACTAACGAAGCTCAATTCAGCAAGAAGATTTATTAAATGTCTTAGGCATACAGCATGATGACTATTGAATCCCAACTTCTAAAGTGCCGGTCTTACCATACAAATTGTTTTGTGTAGTCCATATCCAGAGAACGGTGGCATGTACTCGCTCAGGTCCAAGATGATTTCATCGACGTCCTGCCATCCATATTTCCGATAGAGCTTGTGGCCAGTCAGTTGAGCAGAGAGATATATGGGGCTATTGCGGATTGGCCAATTGGCTAGGCCCCAGGCTAGAAGCTGGCCGCCAATGCCTTTCCTTTGGTGGGATGGATGAACCATCAGCTGATCCAAGTTCCAGTGATCCTTGCCAGCCATATGATGATTGCGCTTTTCATTCAATGTTGCAAAAAATCTGCTGCAAAATTGCTCATTTACGTAGGACGGAAGGACTCCTCCGTTCGATGCGGCTGCTTTATTCTCGTCGGCTTTGCAGAAGATTGCAACCGCGTAGCCGACCATCTCCCCCGTATCTCTCAATACCGCTTTAATGACATGGCAATCAGGACTTGTGCCCAGTTCGTGTAACCAGCCTAACGCGAATTTCACCCCATCCGCAAAATGATCGTACTCTTTGAACAGGAGCCGATCCACAGTGCTGGGTGCCATAGCTAGGCTAAGAATGTTAGACAGCACTGGGTAGTCTGCTTCTACAGCTGGTACAATGTCTATCATTCTGTGTCAAATTAGTCGATGGGATGCTGTTGAAGTGATGAACGTGGCCTTCCGCTCGTATCGATTCGTCGGCCCGCTTATTCCGCACGTGATCTCAATCGCGGCAACAAAATCTAGGAGACTATAGATACTAAAACCTTACGGGAAGGCACCCAATATGATGGCAAGCGAAGCAATAGATGGCTGGTGGCTTGAGATACTTAATAATTGCGCAATCCTCACTCTATGATATGCTCTTTGACCAGATTGACAGAAAAAGAAAGACCTCTCCGTATGAACCGCCACTTTCAACACGCTACGACTAGTACTCTCTATTTCCTTTCCATACTCTGCCCTGCTTGCACAAAAAATGGCGTCTAGCCATCTGCCCAGCATTATATATTCCATAGTACACTTCTTCAAAGTGGACTCCGGGCACTCCTCATTGCTCCACCAGACGTGAGATGACTCCAGTGCGGCCACAATTTTGCCGGCGATATGCGTTTCTACGATTTATCCGTGGGAACTACTACTATGTACAACAAAACACCAGTCGCTATCCATCAACTATTGTGGTGGTTTTATCATACAAACCGTCTTGTGCAGTCCATATCCAGAGAACGGTGGCATGTACTTGCCCAGGTCCAAGATGATTTCATCGACGTCCTGCCAACCAAAATTTTGATAGAGCTTATGACCCTCCAGCTGAGCAGAGAGATATACAGGGTTGTTGCCAATTGGCCAACTGGCCAGACCCCAGGATAACAACTGGCTGCCAATGCCCATCTTTTGATACGATGGAAGGACCATCAGCTTATTCCAGTGGCAATAGTCTTTGCCAGCCATGTGTTGGCGGCGTTTTTGACTCAGGGCCCCATAGTAGTCATCGGAGAATTGTTCGTTGATGTACGAAGGGGTGGTTTCTTCTTTCGATATGGCTGCTTTATCATGGCCGGCTTTGTAGAATGTTGCAGCTGCGTAGCCAACAATCTCATTCGAGCTATTCAATACCGCTTTGATAATTCGAGCGTTTGGTCTAGTGTTCAATTCTTTTATGCTACTTAGTGCGAAGTCCACTGCGGCCGCAGCGTGATTGTACTCTTTGTAGAGGACCCTATCTACGCAACCGGGCTGCAAGGCCAGGGCCATGATTTTGGCCAACACGGCAAAGTCTGCCTCATCAGCTGGGATGATGTGTATCATTTTGTAATGCCCGATGGTAAAGACGTTAGCTTATGCAAAATGAGTCATCTTCAGGTTGCGGCCCGCGGGCCGCAAATAGATAAATCATACCCCACGCGACGCGACGCGATCGACAACACAAACAAAAACTAGTGCTTTGTGAACATAAACTATGTAATTAGGGAATACGTCTGCCTACTGCAAACCGCCTGCTCAGAGGCTCGCGGACTTTAATTTCTAGCCGAGCACTCGGCTCTGCACAATCTTTGCCTGCTATGCGCTTTCTAATTGATTTGGCATTGGAAGGAAATGCGTTTCGATATGGGCCTGTTTTATACTGCTAGATCCAAAAGTGTTGACAAGTGGCATCGATATCAACGGTAGGCGGTAGCCTACCGTCTGTTGTAGTTGACAAAGACTCAAATGAGCAGATTGCGGTCCCTACGATAAATTTCCAACAAAACTCTTTCTATCAATACAACAATAGCCAATAAAGGTTGCAAATCATCTATTGTGGTGGTCTTACCATACATACCGTCTTGTGCAGTCCATATCCAGAGAATGGTGGCATGTACTTGCCCAAGTCCATGACAACTTCATCGACGTCCTGCCAACCATGCTTTTGATAAAATTTATGACCCTCTAGCTGAGCAGAGAGATATATGGGGTTGTTACCAATTGGCCAATTGGCCAGACCCCAAGCTAGAAGCTGGCTGCCAATGCCCATATTTTGACGAGATGGAAGGACCGTCAGAATATTCCAATTCCAAAAATCTTTCCCAGTCATATGTTGAGCGCGTTTCTGACCCATTGCACCAAAATAGTCATTGCAGAATACTTCATTGATGTACGGTGGGAGACCACCACTCTCTGCCGGTGCTACTTTGCTATCATCGGCTTTGTAGAACGTTGCAGCCGCGTAGCCGACAACTTCGTCCGTGCCCCTTTGCACCGTTTTGATTAGACGTGCATTGGGTCTAGTGCCGAGGTCCTTGACCATCACAAGTATGAACTGCTCTGCGTCGACATTGTGATCGTACTCTTTGAAGAGGACCCGATCTGCCAAACTTGGCCGCATGGCTACGGCAAAAATATTGGCAAGTACAGGGAAGTCTGCCTCGACGACTGGTACAATGTCTATCATTCTGTAATGTCCGATGGGGAACCGTAACTACGCACCAAACTGTGGCTTCTGTTGGGCGGCTCGGGCCGCTTAAACGGCACGTGACTTTAACGTCAACCTAATTAACCATATTATTACGTGGATGATGATGATGATCATGGCATGAAGCTGCACATTGCAACCTATCTGCTGTCATGCGCTTTCTCCATCGCCTTTCTGGTCTTCTTGAATGCTGAGCAAACGTTTGTCCTTACCGACCTGCTGAAAATCTCGGATGGCATCGGCGCAAAGGCGGGAGACTTGGGGTTTGTCGACGAGCTCGTGACAATTGCACTATCCCCGCTCTATGGTGCGCTCTCTGATAAAATCGGCACGAAAGTAATTACGACGTGGGGCTACCTGGTGATTGGCGTGTCGCTGATCGCGTTCGTACAGGCGAGAGTTGTGTATCCCGATTTGCTGCTGCTACGAGCCTTGTTTGCCGTCGGAGCCTCTGCCTGTGCGGCCATGGTGACGACGATCTTATCTCACATGGGCTCTGCAGGGGTGAATAAGAAATATTATGGGCGGCTTGCAGGACTGGTTGGATTTAGTACTGGCCTCGGTGCGCTTGCTTCTGTTGCAATTCTTCTCCCTCTTCCAGCACTCCTGAACAAGAAGGGCAACTCCATGGAGTATTCTATACAGCTCGCCTTCTATATAGTGGGGGCCATCGCACTTTTTCTTTCAGTTTTTATTTACCTTGGACTGCGACAGGAGTCCGGCAAATCCATAACGAACCTCTTCAAATACCGAATTGAAGAGGAAAGAACCCCAAGTTACTTGAAAATTCTACGCCTGGGAATCCTTGCCGCAAAAGATACTGAGATTTCTATCGCTTACATTGGTGGATTTGTTGCGAGGTCCTCATCAGTTGCGGTATCTTTTCTGATTCCCTTATACGTGAATCAGTACTTCATTGCTCACAGGTTGTGCACTATAGATTCTCACGATCCAAATTCAGAGACGAAAGCTAGCTGTCCGGAAGCATACAAAACTGCAGCCATTCTTAGTGGTCTTGCAGAGACGATGGGTAGGTCTTTGGAAGCATAGTATCTAACTCCAGCTCTATTGGGCGCGCCAGTGTTTGGGTGGATTTGCGATCGATGGAGTGGAAGGATCGGCTCTATTATTGCTTCTCTTCTCGGTTGCGTTGCCTTCCTGGCATTTGGGCTTTACAATGGTCCAATTGGGGTAGTTCTCTACCTTCTAGCTCCATTCATTGGTACTGCTATCAGGAATTGTGCTCATTGCAGGATTAAGTCAGATCGGGGCAATTGTATCTAGTTTGAGTCTGTGTACTCGCGGAAGCGAAGCAAACACCTCGATTCGTGGAAGTATTGCAGGATTCTACAGTCTCAGCGGTGGTCTGGGGATCCTCCTTCTGACCAAGGCTGGCGGGGCACTCTCTGATTCCTTCCATGGGGCAGGATTTCTCATGATGGCCGGCTTCAACATCGTCTATCTATGCTCCTCGCTCCTATTGCACCGCACTGTCGTCGGGACAGACGAACGGCGCACGTTGCTGCAGCCTGACGAGGAATGATCAAAGGAGTGGAATTTAGACAGATCTCGCGTGATTAGATCTGGTACAGCATTCGGTCGGTACCTTGATAATTGTGACCAACCCATCATGTCCTATAAACTCCTCTGCCTGGAGAATCCCCTCCTGGATATCCAAGTCAATGGCAGCAAAGAGCTCCTGGAAAAGTATGGGCTGAAGGACAATGACGCAGTGCTGGCAGAAGACAAGCACAATGGCATATACGATGAAATCATAAAAAATAACCAGCCCAAGTTCCTGGCTGGAGGCTCTGCGCAAAATACAGCGCGGGGCGCCCAGTACATGTTGCCCCCTAACTCAACTGTCTTTATCGGCTGTGTCGGAGAAGATCAGTATGCAAAGCAACTGCAAGAAGTCAATGAGCGGGAGGGTCTGCATACCGAGTACCTTGTTGACAAGTCCGCTCCGACAGGCAGATGCGGAGTCATTGTCACCGGCCACAATCGATCCATGTGCACAGACCTGGCAGCGGCAAATAACTACAAACTAGAGCATCTCACATCGCCAAAGGTGTGGAATATAGTAGAGCAGGCGCAGTTCTACTATGTTGGCGGATTCCACCTGACGGTGTGTCCGCCTGCTATTATGGCTTTGGGGAAGGAAGCAGCCGCCAAGAATAAAGTCTTTGCCATGAATATCTCTGCACCCTTTATCGCACAATTTTTCAAAGAGCCAATGGATCAGACGACACCCTACTGCGACTATGTCTTTGGTAACGAGAGCGAAGCAATGGCATTCAGCGAGTCGCATGGTTTCAATACCAAGGACATTACTGCAATTGCTCAGAAAATATCTCAGCTCCCGAAAGTCAATGAGAAAAGACCCCGCCATGTTGTGATTACGCAGGGAACGGACCCCACCATCGTGGCCACGTACTCCTCTGGCACCGATGTGCAGGTCAGGACGTATCCAGTCCATGCGGTCGCTGGAAGCGATATTGTAGACACAACGGGTGCTGGAGACTCGTTTGCCGGCGGTTTCATGGCAGCTTTAGTGCTTGGAAAACCGGTGGAGCAATGTGTAGACTATGGACACTGGCTCGCCAGTTGGACAGTCCGCGTAGACGGTCCTGCGTAAGCTACATACCTTGGTCTTGATTGACGTCGCAGGTACCCTTACCCCAAGAAGCAATACGGCCAGTGAGACCGAGACTCTACACTTTGCGTTTGCGACCCTGCTAGAATCCTCTTCAACAGAGTGGCGTGGGACAAGCAAGCATACAGCATATAGTACCGTATCATGAATTTATCCTTGAGATTCGACGATGATTTATTCATCATTCAGCCATCTCGCGGCTTTGTCACTTTGAGAACGACTCCTTTGTTGTTGTTGTTGGTAGGGACTCTCCACCGGAGTGAATGCCGTATATGAGTCCTCCAACCCGTTTCGAGGGCTCGTGTTCATCGACCACTCTGGCCACATCGTAGACGAATGCCCTGGCGGAGGTGATGGTGAGAATGTGTTGTGACTTGCAGAACGAACCCGGTCAAGCAAATTGGTGGCCGTGAATACAGCATCTCTATTCGAAGTATGAGTAGAGACCTGCGGGGCATGCTCCTTGTCTCTTTCTTCAGTCCCCGTTTCATTCTCAATCATATTCTGCCCCGGACCAACGATACTATCAACCATGTCCCCAAAGTTGAAGGCCATGGATTGATCACCGGATGGCCACGTTCCCTCGGCGCTGCTTGCTGGAGGAACGCCACCATTCTCTTGCCCTGCAAATGAAGCACTTAGTTTATGAAGCGCAGAGATATCGACATCAGGAGTTGGCCATTCAGTCGCAGTCGGTGAGACTAAAGTTGGGCCACTAGCGCTCCCAGCGGCAGTCGATGAAAATATCCATCCCTCAACTTTGAATTTATCATCTTCGAGTTTGATTCCAATCTCTGTGAATTTGGAAAAGTCGTACGCGTCTTCAATAAGATCAGCAATACGCATCAGCATCTCTTCATTGGGGTGAAGTTTCGATAGAGTGTCGGAGTCGACCTGCTCCCAGGATTCCAGCTGGATATGTCGCGCACGTAGTCCACCGTCAAGACCAGTAAATCCTCGCAAATCAATATCCTCCTCCAAAGGATACGACAGCCTTGGAAGCTGCTCAATGGGAAACACTTTTGACGCAATATTGAACGTGGCAACGTACTCTGACAAGAACGATTTCATAAGAGTGTGTACTTCAGTGCTGCCGTTATTTCGTGGGAGAAGTCTCGCGTGCACACAATATAGCCACTTGCTCATTATCCTCAATGAAGGCAACATTCGTCTTGCCACTGCTGAGACCTTCTCTGAAAGACTAGTAGTCAGTGCATGACGCTCTTTCTTGTCAGTCTGTAGGCTCTTAAGTTCAATTTGTAAGATTTTCAACAACTGCTCAAATGTACCAAGGCAGAGCTCAATCAGTAGAGGCTCTGCAGACGCGTTTTCATTCAAGTGAAGAGCAGCGATATTGATGATAACCATCCTCTCTAACAATCCAAGAGACAGTGTCCGGCTCTTTATCTTTTCCACGAGTAACTTGAGCAACAGCATTTCATCTGGCCTGAAATTATATGCTACACCGATGTAGATTTTCGCATGTAACGCGAGGAAATTCGGGAGGAGATCACCAGCACTCTCTTCCGTCTTGTTGGCGACATTAATGGGCGAGTTGATTGCCTTTTTGAATCCAAGTGCAAGGTTGTCCCGCGCCGTGAGGAAGGGTTCACTGACGCAGAGTGCGCGAAAGAAATGGTAAGTCGCGGAGAAGAGGCTTCCGTCATAAGTGGCAATGACCGCAATCTGATTATGAGGGGATCCAGACGGAGGAAATAAATGCTCTGCAAGGTTGTAGTACCCAGAAGAAGGTCCCCAATCCTTGTGCGCTTTTGATTTTGGCGCATACAGCTCACGATACCGTGACAGGTCCCCGAGATAGACGAGCGCCGAGTGAGCGGAACGGACTGACAGATCATCAATGAACTCGTTCTTCACGACTCCGGGAACGGCAGTTACAGAAAGTTTGAAGCGCTTCACGATCGGCTGTAATCTCGAGCACCCAAAGCGCGAGGCGAGGCTCTGAATGTACGATCTGTAGAAGAGGGAAGTGCCCTTCACAAAGCCCACAAACTGCGCCTGCATCTTTCGCATCTCCACCGGCCGTGCATTTCCATGCTGCTTTTGAAACTTTGTAATCTTCTTTCGGTATACTTCAATGCACGTATAGTGACATTTCATCCACAGCAATGTGTCAATGCCCTGTTGATGGGCGAATTGGACATCAGCATAAATGACGTCCAGGTAGGTTTGTCGCAGGCGTTGGAGCAGATGGGAAGCATTCTCGTGATGAGGAGGATGCTCGCGCAGCGCCGAGGAGAAGTCACGCTGGAGCTGGTTCGCGTCGTGCAGGAGCGACTCCGCCGAGGTCATTGCATGGTTGCAGAATTAGACGGATGGATGCACAAAACCAGAGCATCTATGAATAGGATAAATGTACAATTGCAGATGTAGTCTTCCTCAGCATCAAACCGCTGCTTCTTCCTGGTCGGGTTGGGGGTTGCAATGCCCTGTGCTCTGCCAAGATCACTTTGTCAAGATTGGTAGTCAGTCCGAGGTAGGACAAGCTGGATCATACGAGTCGTACCCGTCGTGTGACCCTGTCTCTGATGCTCCGGGAGAGACGCCTGCCTGCTCCGGATGGTCCTGCTGGCGAGAAACCGTTTGTGGAAGTGGTCCCTCCTCAGGCGCCAACTTGGCCACCGAGCCCGCACGCTCCTCTTCACTCCCAAACGCCTTCTTGAAGCCGCCTCGAGTCTGCCGGCTTCCAGGACCCTCCTCCACCCAAACTGGTCGGAGGGCAGTCTCATCCTCGCCCCTATTCATTCGACCCTCGCGCAAGACCTCCCGCTTCATTTGACGAGATTCCTTCTGCCGCTGGCGATGCTGATGGTCGTAGCTCTTTGAGTGTCCTTCGTACTCTGCGACTCTTGCATACCCCTTGTCACACAGGTCGCAGCGAAACATGCCGGTCTCACGATCTAGTCCCTTCCATGGGCGAGAGAAGGGACGCGGTGGAGATACAGTGTTACCTACCCAACAGGATGCTACACCTAACGGTCCTCTGCCCACTCATTCTCTCGTCGAATCTGCGCTTCTTCCTCGGGCGTGAAGTCGTTCTGGATATTGAACGTCTTGCGGATCTCCTCTGGTGATTTACCCTTGATCATGTTGGCCACCGTCTTGCATCCTACATCGAGGAGCGCCTTGATATCAAGGTAGTTTGCCGCAAGGATGATTTCGAACAGCATCTCCTGGTCCACTTGCATGAACTTCTGATCCCATTCGTCGATGTCTGTGCTCTTCTTCCGGTTGTCTGCCTCGTCCTCCGGCACAGGCAGCGGGTCGCCGCGATGGTGCTCACTCCATTCCAGGATCTTCTTCAAGACATTAGCGCCAACGTTGGGGAGGGGGATGGGTGCGTCGGCCATCTCTCCCATATCTATGCCGTTAGGGCGGTGTGCAGTCTGGAGGACCCACCTTCGAGCATGTTCTTGATCAAGACGGACCGCTCCGCGACATCCTTGTCCACTGTGAACTGCTCGCTGTCTGAAGAGACGAGCTTGACCTTTGGCGCCACAGCAGTCGTCATCTGTCTATGCTATTGGTGCAGGGTGGTGTGGTGGTGGGTCGGGTGGGCGATGAGGCGACTCACCAAGGGCGTGTACGGGCTGCTGGTGGTGGTGCGCCTCTGCTTCGCCCTCTGCCCCTCCTACATCCACCCCGACGAGCACTTCCAGGGCCCCGAAGTTGTGGCGGGTAGGTGTCGTGTCGTGGGCATTTGAGTGCTGACAGGAAGGCCGTATGTTTGGGTACCGGACGGATGTGCCGTGGGAGTTCCAGTCCAAGGATCCCATTCGCTCCACCCTCCCTGTGCTGCTCCTGGCACTGCCAGTGTTCCTGCTGAACTTCACTCTCTTTTCTGCGACACACGTATACTACATCTCAAGGCTGTGGCAATGTGCCCTGTCTTTCCTCATTGGTCGGCAACATTGCCAGATGCACCTGCTAATCATAGACTTTTGTGTCTACCAGATCGCTCCCAGGTCCAGCAGGGAGTCAAAGCTGCTGCTGCTTGCCTCGTCATATACAATGTGGACCTACGCTACACACTCCTTCTCTAATTCATCTGAAACAATTCTCGTCTGTGCGGCAATGTACCTGGCTCAGCGGGTCTTGCAACGACGAGGGTACGCCCTCTCCTCCCTCTTGGCCTATGCAGCTGTCTGCGTCCACGGGGTATTTACGAGGATTACCTTTCCCGCATTTGTCCTCTTCCCCACCCTCTTATTAATACCATCCGCAGTCACAAGGAAGGTCTCTTCGTTTGCACCTCGCTAATACAGTCTTCAGAGGTTTTTCATACTCGTGTCCGCAACACTATTGTTCGTCTGTATTCACGTTCTCTTTGACCAATGGTTCTATGAGGATTCCCAGCTTCTCCTCACTCCGCTGAATAATATCATCTACAATGCCAAAACATCGAACCTCTCCTTGCATGGCTTGCATCCACGTTATACACACGTACTACTGAACTTGCCAGTTCTACTTGGACCTGCAGGCGTGTTTGCTGTACGTTGGTCAACCTCAGTCACATTTATCGCCTCGGTCGGTGGAGTCCTTCTCTTATCCATCTTTCCTCATCAAGAAGCTCGATTTCTCCTTCCTTGTGTGCCGTTGTTGGTATGCTCCATGGAATTTCATAAGTTTCGGCGCAGCTTCTTTGTGTCGTGGATATTCTACAACTTAGTTGCAGGCATTATTTACGGGATCTACCATCAAGGGGGAGTGATTCCAGCACAAGGTTTTCTGCGCGACAACATTGATGATCAATGTAATGGATCCGCGCAAGTCAATCTCGTGTACTGGAAAACATATCGACCACCTACTTGGCTCCTAGCCAGCCAGAAATCCCAACTACAAATCTTCGAGCTCGGGGGTTCCACTCAACGTGTCTTGGAGCAGCATCTTCCGGTCAAAAGTGGTTCAAGCCCATGCAAAGGATGGACCCAGACCAATGCGGGCCCACAGATGTAAATGCTTATTTGAAGTGAGACTAATGACAGGACTTTTATCATTGCACCGCTTTCAGCAACGAAATGGTCGACCAAAGGGGTGCCGAACGAAACTCTTACACTTCTATGGAGTTACAAACATCACATTAATTTTGATGACATTGAAATAGATTTCACACACGGCCTATTACATGGTTTGGAGAGTACGTTTCGCGACGCGATGAAAATCTTCTCCCAGCGCGGACTGGTCGTTCTCCAATATAACTCTTAGCAATTCCTGTGAATATTATGAAATTCGCCGAGATGACCTCATTTCGTTGACATCGCGCACCCCGCGAAAAAGATTTTCATATCCGACGGCACGGCTAAGTCCGATTGTTGTCGTGGTGACCAATTTGTTTGGTACATTCCCCATCGGTAAAACCCCCGAAAACCTGGCCATCGTGCAAGCGCCTACCAAGACCGCACAAATGATACGAAGGAAACCCTCAGTGGGTGAATATCTGCTATGCGCATGTGGAGGCGTGTTTTGTGTCTTGCAAGCTATTTTTCTTGCTGTGGCGGCGGCATACACCAGCGGCTACATAAAGGCGCTCTCCGCAACCGCGACAATTCTTCTCATCCTCGACTTGCTCATCTCTACCCTTCTCCTCTTCATCTATACCTCTTCCTTCTCTCTCGTCTTACTGCGCTGCACCTTTGTATGCTTGGAAGTAATCGCCTGCGGGTTTGCTGCATGTACATGGTTGTGGCTTCTCCTGCACTCTGGCGAGAAGAACATGACGCGCGTTGCTGGTATATGGACTGCAACCTTTAGTGCAACTGGAATAGCATTACTTCTCGTTTGCAGCATTGTACAGGCCGTCTATACAATGAGGCTGTTCAGCCTAAGGAGAGAAGGAGCGACAAAGCAGTTCAACACTGGACTGGGCATAAACCCCAACTTCAATCTCGATACAATACCTACTCCTGACCTTGCAGCCGTCACATCCTACAATTCCGATCGCGACCATAACAAGCGCGGCCCGTTTCCCCGCTTCTCTTTTATCGGTGGCGTGCTGCACTCAACCTCATCGAAGCAGCCGCTGCGGCGGGAGGTATCGCTGGAGGCAGAGGGAGCGATGAACTTTGATAACTGGGAAACAGGCAGCATAGCGTGGGTGCAGCTTGAGCATACAGACAGGGAATCGAGCGCGACTCCGGTGGATGAAAATCGCGGTGGATTCTATCCATCTCCAGGCCGTTTCTAGAATCAAAGACTGAATACGAATCTATGTCCTCTTAGCGTGTGGGGATCTACTACCCCCACTAACACCGCTCCCATTCTCTCTTTCCTTGCCGCGTGATATCTCTTTCCTCTTTTTATTCTGGGCAGTTTCCTCTCAGGCTAATCACGGCGTCATTTCGATTGAACAATTTCCTTTGGTGTTGGCCCTTCTCCGCACTTGCCACGCCGACAGGAACGTCACAAAAATGGCCGGAACCCTGGGGGCCGCGTGCGCAGGGAGGAAAAGTCTCCCACAAAACAGGTAGCAAAGAAATATCCTCACTCAAGAGTAGTGCTCGTGAATCCCGCCTCTCTCCTCCTCAAGCCTTTTTCCCTCCTGAATTCGCCGATTGACGTACTCTCCTATCAACAACCCCTATCATCACCCAATTAAGCAACGAAAAAAAATCTGGGAACTTTCGCTACCTCGCGTACAAAGGGAAGCCTGGAATTAACTAGAGGGGAATGTCTTCTGGGAGGCGTTCTGTTCGGCGAGATCTCCCATTCATAGTGATTACTCCGGACTCACAGTCG